>Ga0308163_10000267_pt1 | contig 126637 bp, 138 predicted proteins | sample PhyTR1_FD_201037 | JGI IMG/M metagenome (GOLD analysis project Ga0308163, IMG submission 201037) | Phyllosphere microbial communities from UC Gill Tract Community Farm, Albany, California, United States - DLSLT.R1 | ecosystem: Host-associated > Plants > Phyllosphere > Unclassified | place...
CACCGATTCGTCCGGCACCTTCAACACCACCGTGCAGCAAGCCGCGTGGAGCCGCATGACCCAGGCCGGCGCGCAAATGATGAACTGGTTCTCGGTGGCCTGTGAGCTGCACCGCGACTGGCGCAACGACATTGAAGGCCTGGGCAATCTGTTGTCGCAGCGCATTCCTAACTACCGCAACCTGATGAACAGCTACTCGGCGCTGACGCAGCAGAAGTAAGCGTTAAATCCAAAGCGAAAGCCTGCCTCGAAAGCAGGCTTTTGCGTTTTCTAAAGAACGCCGTTCGTCCATTGCCGGGCACTTGTCACGTTTGGGCATTTCACACGATCAGGTACCTATCGCTGAACACCTCGGAGACCGACATGGACATTGATGAAAACGCACCGGGCAACCAGTCGCAACAAGCCGTGACGCGCACCACCGACAATGAGACCGGGCACGATCCCAAGCGCGAAAACCCCGAGGTGCCTTTGCCGCCGGACGATGATGCGCCTGTAGAAGAAGACATGTCGGATGTGGATGCGGCCAATTCGGTTTCGACGGAGCATCCGCCGTCACGCTGAGTGAGCCATTTAATCGATGCCTCCCACTCTGGAATTAGAGTGAGAGGCTCTCCCGCGCACCCTGATGCAGTTCAGTAACCGACATTGTGAAAACCAGTTTCGCTCGCCCATGGTTGGCATACCCATGCGCCACATCGGTCCGCGCCACCGCCGAACACCCAGGCCCGACAATCAGCTCGGCATCGCCAACCCGCAAATGCAACGTGCCTTTCTCGACATGAAACAGCTCTGTGGTGCCATTCGGGTGACCGGCTGAAGCAAATGACTCGCCGGGAAACAATTCCCAGCGCCACAACTCGAGCATGTTCGGGCCGCTGGTGCCGGCCAGCAGGCGCGCTGATCCACCCAGCTCACCGGTCCAAAGCGTGGGAATGTCCTGACTATCAATCAGGTGCGCCGTCGGAGTGTCGGCGACATTGACGAAATCCGCCACGGACAAGCCCAGCGCCGCGGCGATTTTGCACAATGTCGCGATGCTAGGGTTGGCCGAGCCTTTCTCGATCTCGACCACCATGCCTTTGCTCACGCCGGAGCGTCTGGACAGTTCATCCAGGGTGATGCCCTGTTGTTTGCGCGCCTGTTTGAGCGTGCGCGACACCGCCGCGCTGACGGTCTCGACGTCGGCGCCGGCTTCGGTCGATATATTGACTTTCTTGGTCATTGATCGCTAGCATCGTTTGAAATTCGGGTATGAGGGGGATTCTGGGATGCTGTCTGTCGTGCCGTCAATCGATCCGGCTGTTGCGCAACTCGCGCCGGGCTTCAGAGCGCTGAGTATTGTCGTGCAAGCGGCGCCTATTATTCATGCACACGTGGCCGGTGAAGCACTGGCCAAAGCCTGCCAGATCGTCGCCAACGGTGGCCCGGCATGGGCGCCCGCGCACTTGCAGGCTTGGGCGGACGTGTTTCGCCAGTTCGGTGCCAAGCCGCAGCGCACGCCGTGCTCGGCCGAGGCTCTGCGCAAACGGGTGTTGCGCGACGGCGAGTTGCCGAGCATCGATCCGGTGGTTGATCTGTACAACGCCATCAGCCTCGAGTACGCGATTCCGGTCGGCGGGGAGAATGCGCAAGCCTACATAGGCTCACCGCGTCTGGTCGTCGCCGATGGCAGCGAACCGTTCGACACGATGAAAGAAGGCCAGCCCGCGCACGAATTCCCGGACGCTGGCGAAGTGGTCTGGCGCGATGACCAAGGCGTGACCTGCCGGCGCTGGAACTGGCGCCAAGGCGTGCGAACCCGCCTCGATGCGCAAGCGCAGCACATGTGGTTCATCCTCGAAAGCCTGCCGGCGATGCCGCTGGAAGCGCTGACCGAGGCCGGCGACAAGCTCATCGAAGGCCTGCAGCAAATGATGCCCGGCGCCGAGATCGAAAGCATGTTGATCGGGCCGGGAGCGCGTTAGGTTAGATATGAGTGCCAGCCCGTTTCGTCAGCGGCACCGCGATTGCCTGTGAGAGCGAGCCTGCTCGCGAAGGCGGCGGTACATTCAATCTCTTTGTCGGCTGATCCACCGCTTTCGCGAGCAAGCTCGCTCCCACAGTGTTCCGTGTTGACCAATGATTTGGTGGTGCTACAACCTCTGTGGGAGCGGGCCTGCTCGCGAAGACGGCGGTACATCCAACATCTTTGCCGGCTGATCCACCGCTTTCGCGAGCAAGCTCGCTCCCACAATGTTCCGTGTTGACCAATGATTTGGTGGTGCTACAACCTCTGTGGGAGCGGGCTTGCCCGCGAAGGCGGCGTTACATTCAACATCATGTTCGCCTGACCCAGCATTTTCGCGAGCAGACTCGCTCCCACAGTGTTCCGTGTTGACCATTGATTTGGTGGCGCCACAAATTCCCTGTGGGAGCGAGCCTGCTCGCGAAGACGGCGGCACATTCAACATCTTTGCCGACTGATCCAGCACTTTCGCAAGCAGGCTCGCTCCCACAGATTGACTCCTGGTTTCAATAAGGGCTCGCGGTCGGGCGGACGATCAGTTCGCTGACGTCCACGTCCGCCGGTTGTTCAACGGCGTAGGCAATCGCGCGGGCGATGGCTTCGGCGGGGATGGCGATCTTGCGGAATGACTTCATCTCGGCGCGGCCGCCTTCATCGGAAATGCTCTCGGCCAGTTCCGATTCGGTCACGCCCGGTGCGATGACGGTGACGCGGATATCGCCGCCCACCTCCTGACGCAAGCCTTCGGAAATCGCCCGTACGGCGTATTTGGTCGCGCAGTACACCGCCGCAGTCGGGCTGACCGCGTAAGCGCCGATCGAGGCGATGTTGATGATCTGCCCGGCGCGCTGGCGCTGCATCAAGGGCAGGCTGGCGGCGATGCCGTGGAGTACGCCACGGATGTTGACGTCGATCATGCGGTTCCACTCATCGACCTTCAGCGCGTCCAGCCGCGACAACGGCATGACTCCGGCGTTGTTGACCAGCACATCGACGCGGCCGTAGTGCTCCACCGCAAAATCGACGAAGCGCTGCACATCCTGCTGGTCGGTGACGTCCAGCGCGCGGAACTGCGCGTGGCCACCGGCGCCGTTGATCTCTTCGGCAATCACGGCCAGACGCTCGGTGCGCCGTGCACCCAACACCACTTTGGCGCCACGTTCGGCGAGCAGGCGTGCGGTGGCTTCGCCGATGCCGCTGCTGGCGCCGGTAATCAGGATCACTTTGTCTTGAATGTTCAGCATGATGTCGTCCTCTTCTGTGTGCCCGTGAGTGGGCTTGGAAGAAGATTAAGTGCGGCGGCTCATGGGCTATTAATCGATTCCTCCACGGGATTTGCCCAATTCTGCTGCATCGCTTTTCGACAGGTTTCAGGCCCCGCGTGGCGCATCGCGGTAGGCACTAGGCGTGACGCCAACTTCGCGGCGGAACACCTGGGAAAAATGGCTGGGGCTGGAATAGCCAACCTCCAGGCCGATGTCGATCACGCTGCCTGCGGTCTCCAGCAACAGATGACGCGCGCGGCTCATGCGCTGGCGGATGAAGTATTGCGAGGGCGATAAACCGGTAGCGCGCTTGAAGGTGCGGCTGAAGTGGTAGTCGCTCAGCCCGGCGATGGCGGCCAGATGACTGAGGCTGAAATCCTCCGCCAGATTCGCATTCATGGCTTCGATCACCCGGCGCAGCTTGTAGGCGGGCAGGGCGTTATCGCGGCGCGGGTTGCTGTCGGGGTCGAGATAATGACGCAGCAAATGGATCGCCAACGCCTGAGCCAGGCTGTGCACCAGCAGTGCGCTGGGTTGGCGCTGTTCGGTCAGTTCGATGCGCAATTGCTCAAGGATGAAGCTGACCTGCTCGTCACGCGCACCGGACACATCGACAAACGTCACTGCACCGGCCTGTTCGCCGAACGCTTCGCGCGCCGCTTGTTCGATCAGGCCCAGACCGAGGTAGAGGTGCATGACTTCGAACACCTCACAGCCTTCGGTTTGCCAGCGCATTTCATAGGGTTCGCGGGTGTTGGTCAGGAAGAAGTCGCCCGCCGTGACCTGGCTCGCCTGCCATTCTCCACCCAACGAACGTTCTTCGACCCGGGCAGTGCCGGCCAATACCAGCACCAGCAGCGGTTCGGCCACGCATGGCACGCGGATCGGCTCAAGCAGGGTTTGATGGCGGAACAGCTGCACCACTGCATCCTTGATCTGCGGCCGCGGCGTGGTCGTTTCCGCAATACCGGGCAGATGCTCCGGCATGGCTTCGGCGGCGATGCGCGCGGGCTGGCTGATTGTCGGTGTAGCGGGGCTGGTAGAGGGCACAGGACGCTCCATCAAAAGCTTCGGCTGTGAATGATTTTGCAGGTTAGGGCGGGCGGGCAGGAAATTCCAGCGCAAAACTCCGACAGTCCCGGCAATCGCCCGAAAGCCCGGCGGCGGAGAGTGCGCGACAGTGAAGCCGTGTTTACGACCGCGCCATCAGGCGCAACACCGATTCGCTATCGAGGAGTTAAACCATGACTGATTTCAACCACACCCTGCCACAAGAAGTCGCCGGTAAAGTTGCACTGGTCACTGGCGCGGCCAGTGGCATCGGCAAGGCGATTGCGCTGATGCTGCACGCTCGCGGCGCCAAGGTGATTGCCGAAGACCTCAACCCGGCTGTCGAAGCACTGGCTCGTCCCGATCTGGTGCCGCTGGTGGCGGACATCACCGAGGACGGCGCCGCCGAACGCGCAGTCGGCCTTGCCGTCGAGCAGTTCGGGCGCCTGGATATTCTGGTCAACAACGCCGGGATCATCATCAACAAAGCCGTGATCGACATGAGCCGCGACGACTGGGAAAAGATCCAGGCAGTGAATGCCACGGCCGCCTTCCTGCACTGCCGCGAAGCGGTCAAGGCGATGATCCCGAACAAGTCCGGTGCGATCGTCAATATCGCTTCCTATGCGTCGTACTTTGCCTTTCCGACCATTGCCGCCTACACCGCTTCCAAAGGTGCGCTGGCACAATTGACCCGCACGCTGGCCCTGGAAGTCATCGAGCACGGCATTCGCGTCAATGCCATCGGCGTCGGCGATGTGGTGACTAACATCCTCAATGACGTGGTCGAGGACGGCCCGGGCTTCCTCGCGCAGCACGGCGAAGCGGCGCCAATCGGTCGGGCGGCGCAGCCGGAGGAAATTGCCGAAATCGTCACCTTCCTCGCCTCCGACCGCGCCAGTTTCATGGTCGGCTCGGTGGTCATGGCCGATGGCGGCATGACGGTAACGGCGGGTTGATAGTGGCGTGAGAAGCCACGGGCGCGTGTGATAACGCGCCCATGGCTTTGCCAGTAACACGAGCACGCAAAATCAGGCAAATCTGCAGCATCTTTGATCTAGTCGCCGCTGGATAAAACTGGCTAATCTTCCTCCGCAGTTGACCCACCTTCGTCTGCTTTCGAGGCCCTTTGCATGGATAACCACGACGCTTCCATCCTCCACGACACGGCGGTGTATCGCGCCGAACTGGTGCGCTTGCTGACTCAACGCTTCGACGCGCCGGGCACTTACGAAACGGCGATTGCGCCGCTGCACGTGATCCGTCTCGATGGCCCGTCCGAGCTGATTCACGTTGTGCACCGGCCGGCGCTGTGCCTGATCGTGCAGGGGCGCAAGGAAGTCGGGCTGGGTGACGAACGCTTCCTCTACGACCCGCTGAATTATCTGGTGGTGTCAGTGACGTTGCCGGTGTCGGGACGGGTGATCGAAGCCTCGCCCGAGGCGCCGTATTTTTGCGTACGGCTGGATTTCGATCCGGCACAACTGACGCAACTGATTGCCGAATCACCGCTGACCGGCATGCCGCAGGACGCCGGGCGCGGGATGTTTCTCGACAAGATCGACGTGACCCTGCTCGACACCATGCTGCGTCTGGTGCGCCTGCTGGATAATCCGCGCGACATCGGCATGCTCGCGCCGATGGCGTTGCGCGAGCTGTATTACCGCCTGCTGCGCGGCCAGCACGGGCATCTGCTGTATGAAATCGCCGTCAACGATTCGCAGACCCACCGGGTCACGCGCGCTATCGACTGGCTGAACAAGAATTTCACCGAGCCGCTGCGTATCGACGCGCTGGCGCAGGTGGCCAACCTGAGCAACTCGGCGCTGCATCACCGCTTCAAAGCCGTCACCGCCATGAGCCCGCTGCAATATCAAAAACAGCTGCGCCTGCAAGAGGCACGGCGGCTGATCATCAATGAAGGGCTGGACGTGTCCAGCGCCTGTTACCGCGTCGGCTACGAAAGCGCTTCGCAGTTCAGCCGCGAATACAACCGCCAGTTCGGCTGCCCGCCGTCCAAGGAACTTAGCCGCCTGCGTCAGACCGGTTGATTACCGGGCGGGTCCTGCCCATTCCTCACGAAACCCCAGCAGAAAATCCACAAACGCCCGCACCCGCTGCGGCACATAGCGGCCGTGCGGGTAGAGCAGGGTGTAGGGGCGCGAACGTCCGGTGTACGGTTGCAGCACTTCCATCAGGCGGCCATCGGCGAGTTCCTGCTCGACGATGAAACGGTAAGTCTGAAACAGCCCGGCGCCGTGCTTGGCCAGCGTCACACCGCCGAGCACATCGTCGGAACAGGAATAGCCACCGTGGGAAATCACTTCCAGGTCCCGGCCGTTTTCCTGAAACAGCCAGGAAATCCGCCGCCCGCTGCTGGGCAATTCGAACTGGATGCACTCATGCGCGATGAGATCGTCCAGCGTCTGCGGCGTGCCGGCTCTATGCAGATATTCGGGGGCGGCGACCACCACCAGGGCGGCGTCTTCCAGCAGGCGCGCGATCAGGGTCGAGTCCGGTTGTGCGCGCACGCGTATCGCCAGGTCGTAGCCCTCTTCAACGAAGTCGATATTGCGGTTGCCCAAGTGCACGTCGACCGTGACCTCGGGGTACAACGCGCGAAATTTCGGTAGCAGCGGCAGGATGCGGTGATGCCCGTAGGTGGTTGGCAGGCTGATGCGCAGTCGACCCGATGGCGAAGTCTGCGCGCCCATGACTTCCTGCTGCGCTTCGACCAGTTGCGTCAGCGCCTGGCTGCATTGTTCGAAGAAGCTCCGGCCGGCGTCGGTGAGGCGAATGCTGCGCGTGGTGCGGGCAAACAGTCGCGAACCCAAGCGTTGCTCCAGACGCAGAATCGACCGGCTCACCGCTGCCGGCGTGACCCCGGCCAGTTGCGCGGCGGCGGTGAAGCTGCCGGCTTCGGCTGCCAGGCAGAACAGTTCGATACTGCCTAACTGCAAATCTTCAAAATGGCGTTTCATTGTGGCTCGCACCGAGGATCGACGGACGTTCATCCTCTGTGTACCACAACCAACGATGCCGCCGGTATCCACCGGCGGCATTGCAGGGGTTCGATCAATGGCCGGCGCTCTGGCCACCGTCGACATGCAGGATCTCGCCAGTGACGAAATTTGCCCCGTCGAGGTAGAGGATCGCTTGCACGATGTCGTCGATTTCGCCCATGTGGCCGACCGGGTGCAGGCTGCCCAGCGCCTGATGGGTTTCCTCAGCGTGCATCGGCGTTTTGATGATGCCCGGCGACACGGCGTTGACCCGAATCCCGCGCTTGGCGTACTCGATGGCCAGGGATTTGGTCGCGGCGTTGATGCCGCCCTTGGTCAGCGACGCCAATACCGAAGGCACGCCATCGATTGCATGATCGACCAGGCTGGTGGTGACGCTGACGACGTGGCCGCTGCCGTGTTTTTCCATCTCGGCGATGGCCAGTTGCGAGATGTAGAAGAAGCCGCTCATGTTGGTCGCCACGACCTGGGCATAGTCCGCCTGGCTGTAAGCGGTGAACGGCTTGGCCAGAAAGATCCCGGCATTGTTGACCAGCGTATCGACGCGACCGAAGCGGGCAACAGCGGCGCGAATCACGCGCTCGGCGGTTTGCGGATCGGCAATGTCACCGGCGACGGTCAGGACATCCGGGTCGCTCGACGCTTTGATCGAGCGCGAGGTAGCGACCACTTGATGGCCAAGGGCGCGAAAACCTTCGACCAGACCTGCACCAATGCCTTGCGAGGCGCCGGTGATGACAACTACTTTTTTCGATGTGCTCATGATGATTTCCTCTGTCGCTGGCCCGTCAGGATGGCGGGTGGCTGTTGGAGGAGACTTTAGGAAGTTGTGCCGAGTTGATAAATGGGGGCTGAGGTACATCATTTGTACTGTGGTGTATCTAATCAGAGCGGACCTCGAATGATTGTCCCGTTTGAGTGGACGGTGAAACGCTTTTCAGCCGATTTATCCCTTTGCTGTGCGTCAGTAATCTGTACCCAACTTGAACGCAACAACAAACTTCAAAACTTGAAAAGGGACGCACACCATGACCACTCCAACCTACAACCGCCTGAACAAAGACGACGCTATCGTGCTGCTGGTGGATCACCAGACCGGTCTGATCTCGCTGGTGCAGGACTTCTCGCCGAACGAGTTCAAGAACAACGTGCTGGCGCTGGCTGATCTGGCCAAGTTCTTCGACCTGCCAACCATCCTTACCACCAGCTTCGAACAAGGCCCGAACGGCCCGCTGGTGCCGGAGCTGAAAGAAATGTTCCCGGACGCGCCGTACATCGCTCGTCCAGGCCAGATCAACGCCTGGGACAACGAAGATTTCGTCAAGGCAATCAAGGCCACCGGGCGCAAGCAGATCATCATTGCCGGTGTGGTAACGGATGTCTGTGTAGCGTTCCCGACGCTGTCGGCGCTGGCGGAAGGGTTTGATGTGTTTGTGGTCACCGATGCGTCCGGCACCTTCAACACCACCGTGCAGCAAGCCGCGTGGAGCCGCATGACTCAGGCCGGCGCACAGATGATGAATTGGTTCTCTGTAGCCTGTGAGCTGCACCGCGACTGGCGCAACGACATTGAAGGCCTGGGCAATCTGTTGTCGCAGCGCATTCCCAACTACCGCAACCTGATGAACAGCTACTCGGCGCTGACGCAGCAGAAGTAAGTTCACGGCCCACGAAAAAGCCTGCTTTTAACAGCAGGCTTTTTGTTTTTCCGACGGCTGCGGCCAACTTGGTTGCTCTGTAGCTTGACCCACCGCTTTCGCGAGCAGGCTCGCTCCCACAGTTGACCGTGTTTCCTCAGGAGAAATGCAATTTCCTGTGGGAGCGAGCCTGCTCGCGAAGACGGCGGCACAGTCACCCGAGCAATTCGCTGATCCACTGCATCTCTTGCTTCAGCGCAAGAATTTTGTCCTCCGGCAACGTCTGTTGCGCTCTCGTAAACTGTCCCAACGTCTTCTGCCGCTGCTTCAGCCTGCGTTGCCATTTATGCAGAAATGCCGGGCAGCGCGCCTGCAGATGCAGCGGCCCGAAAAACAGTTCCCTGGCATCGTAAGTCACCGGATCAGAGCCGCGCTCGGCAACGATGATTTCATAGTCGAAGCGGTTCTCATGCAGCACCTCTTCACAGACGATGCGGTAGCCGTTGTCCATCAACCACTGGCGCAGCGCTTGCTCGCCGCCGTTGGGTTGCAGGATCAAGCGTTCTTGCCCGCTGAGATGGGCTTTACCACTGTCGAAAATATCGCGAATGGTTTCGCCGCCCATGCCGCACAGGGTGATGGCGCTGATGCCGTCGTCAGGCCTGATCGCCGCCAGACCATCGGCCAGACGCACGCTGATCTGCCCCTGCAGATCGTTGTCATTGACGGTGCGTTGCGCCGCGTGGAATGGCGTCAACGCGACCTCGCCAGCCACCGCCGCTGTAATAAGTCCTCGGCGCATCAGGGCAACGGGCAAATAGGCGTGATCGGAACCGATATCGGCCAGTCGTGCGCCGACCGGCACGTGAGCCGCGACGCGTTCAAGGCGCATGGACAATGTCTGTTGGTTCAATGGCGACCCCGTTCACCCAGCGGTGGAAAAAGGGGTGCGACTCTGGCGAGCAACGCGGGCGCTGTCAAATCGCGCCGATGGAATCCCTCAAGCCATCGGCAGCACGGCGCTGCCGATGGACGTTGGCGCTTAGCCGGCGAGCGTTGCGTTGTCGATGACGAAGCGGTATTTCACGTCGCCCTTGAGCATGCGCTCATAGGACTCGTTGATCTGGTCGGCGCGGATCAACTCGATGTCGGAAACGATGCCGTGCTCGGCGCAGAAATCCAGCATTTCCTGAGTCTCGGGAATGCCGCCGATCATTGAACCGGCAATGGTGCGGCGCTTGGTGATCAGGTTGAACACGTTCGGCGACGGATGCGGCGAGGCGGGCGCTCCGACCAGGGTCAACGCGCCATCGCGCTTGAGCAGCACGAGGAAGGCGTCGAGATCGTGCGGCGCTGCGACGGTATTGAGGATGAAGTCGAAACTCTTGGTGTGTGCCGCCATTTCTTCGGCATTGCGCGACACCACCACTTCATCCGCCCCCAGAGCCTTGGCCGCTTCACGCTTGGATTCGGAGGTAGTGAAGGCGACGACATGGGCGCCCATGGCGTGGGCCAGTTTGATGCCCATGTGGCCCAGGCCACCGATGCCGACCACACCGACTTTCTTGCCGGGGCCAGCGTTCCAGTGGCGCAGCGGCGAGTAGGTGGTAATGCCGGCGCAGAGCAGCGGCGCGACGGCGGCCAATTGCGCCTCGGGATGACGGATGCGCAACACATAGCGCTCGTGCACGACGATGTTTTGCGAATAGCCGCCGAGGGTCCAGCCCGGTGCGTCCGCGGTCGGGAAATTGTAGGTGCCGATCATGCCGTCGCAGTAATTTTCCAGACCGGATTCGCAGTCATCGCAGTGCTGGCAGCTGTCGACGATGCAGCCGACACCGACCAGATCGCCGACCTTGTAGTTTTTGACGTGATCGCCAACCGCCGAGACGCGGCCGACGATTTCATGGCCGGGCACGCAGGGGAATTGCGTGCCAGCCCATTCGGCGCGCACCTGATGCAAGTCGGAATGGCAGATGCCGCAGAAGGCGATATCGATCTGCACGTCGTGCGCCGCCGGGGCACGGCGGTTGATCTGCATCGGCTCAAGAGGTTTGTCGCCAGCGTGGGCGCCGTAGGCTTGTACGAGCATGTGAGCATCCTCCATGGGGTTGTCGGACGCCCATTGTTGCGCCTGGGTCGGAGCGCGAGGTAGTGCATTTCTGTGAAATGCTTGCCTGATTCTGCTGTTGATTGCGCAACCGAAAGGCAGCCGTATGGCTGCCGTTTCAGGCTCAACGCGGATTGGGCTGGTCGTCCATCTCGGCGTTATCGGTTTCCTGACGTACCCGCTCCGGATCCAGACCGGTACTGTCATCATCCAGCGGGATTTCGCCTTCGTTGTCGGGTAGCTCATCGATGCCGCGCTCCTTCATCGGATCGACCTCGGTACGCCCCGGACTCAACGGGTCGGGCGTGGTTGGGAGCGGATCGTCACCTTGCTTGCCTTGATCGTTATTCATCTCACACCTCGTCATGGCCGTTTTCTACGGCTTGTGCAGGTTGGAGGTGCAGGCGATTTTCGCCGTTCGATTTTTTTGCCTGCCTTCGGTCGCCTCGCAAAAAAGCGGAATTTCTCCGACGCGCGCGGCTCCATAAACCAACAGCCAGAGGCGAGGACGCAATGATGAGCAGTTCATTCAAAGTCGGCGAAGCGGTGCGCTGGAATTCCGAGGCCGGCGAGATCCACGGCAAAGTGGTCAAGGTGCACACTCGCGATACCGAGTTCATGGGCCGCCACCGGCCGGCTTCGAAAGACGCGCCGCAGTACGAGGTCAAGAGCGACAAGACCGGCCACCCGGCCATGCATCACGGCGACGCGCTGAAGCACGCTTAGAAACGTGCCAGTCGGTAGGCGTCGACACTCGGCAGCGCGAGAGCCGCGCCTGAGACCATCTGCCCGATCAATTCCGCCGTCAGCGCCGCTTGAGTCAGGCCTAGATGCTGATGACCGAAGGCAAGCAAGACCTTGCCGTCGCAAACCTGATCGATCACCGGCAGGGAATCCGGCAGCGACGGGCGAAAGCCCATCCACGGTGTCGCGCCATCAGCGTTCAGATCCTTGCGAAACAGGCCTTGGCTCAAACGCTGCAACTGCCAGGCGCGCGCCATGTTCGCTGGCCGCTCCAGCCCGGCGAATTCGACCGTGCCGGCCAGGCGCAGCCCATCGCGCATCGGCGTCATGATGAATTTGCGTTCCAGCGAGGTGACGGGGAAGGGCAGGCGATCATGCTCTTGCGGCAGCATCAGGTGATAGCCACGCTCGGTGTCCAACGGTACTTGCTTGCCGGTCAGCGCGGCAGTCAGTTTCGCCGAATGCGCACCGCAGGCCAGTAACACGCGGCTGGCCGTCACACCGCCGTTGCCCGTTATCAATAAGACGCCGTTTTCCTGCACGTAGCCGCCCTGAACCTGCTGCTGGAGAAAACTCACACCGCTGCTGCGAGCCGCTTCGACCAGTGCGCAGACCACCCGATAGGGATCAAGGAAATGCCCGGTGCGCGGGAAAAACAGTCCGCCCTGAATTTTCTCGCTGAGCTGTGGCGCCGTTTCGCGGATCGCCCCGGCCTGCCAGTAATCCACCGGCACTTGCTGCTGATGCAGTCGTGCCTGCAAGGCGTCGAGGGATTGCCGCGATTCAGGTTTTTCGAAGACCAGTAACGAGCCGTCAACCTTGAGCAGATCCGGGCGCTGGATATCGCTGAGCAAGCGCTGCCACGCATCCAGGCTGCTTTCATTGAGCGCGCGCAGGCCGGCGACTGTTTTCTGAAAAGGCTCAGGCCGCAGATTCAGCAATAACCGGGTGAACCACGGCAGGGCGCGTGGCAGATATTTCCAGTCCAGACGCAGCGGTCCCATCGGGTCCATGAGCATGGCTGGCAAGCGCTTGAGTATCGAAACATCAGCGATCGGAAATACCTGCTCGGTGGCCAGATGTCCGGCGTTGCCGAACGAAGCGCCATGCCCCGGTTCCTGCTGATCGATGACCACCACGCGCAAACCCTGGCGGGCCAGGCGCAATGCGCAAGCCACGCCAATGATTCCGGCGCCGACCACGGCGATGTCGTGCGAAGGATTATTCGCCATGGCGTGTCGCTTCCCGTTGGCCATCGAGCAAGCGCCGAAGGTTGAGCGGATTGGTCTGTTGCAGCGCCGTCGGCAGCAAGCTGTCGGGGAAATCCTGATAGCACACCGGCCGCAGGAAACGCAGGATCGCCGCAGTGCCCACCGAGGTGTTGCGCGCATCCGAGGTTGCCGGGTAAGGCCCGCCATGCACCATTGCATCGCAGACTTCCACGCCGGTCGGCCAGCCATTGATCAGCAGGCGCCCGGCCTTGCGCTCGAGGGTTGGCAGCAACGTACGCGCCAGTGCAAGGTCGGCGTCATCCATGTGCAGGGTCGCGGTCAGTTGGCCTTCCAGATGTGCGCAGACCTGACGGATTTCTTCGTCACTGCTGCATTGCACGATCAGCGCTGTCGCGCCGAAGACCTCGGCTTGCAAGCTTTGATCGGCAAGAAAATCCGCTGCATCGGTGCTGAAGACATGCGCCTGACACTGATTCGGGCCGCCGCCGACTTGGCCAACCGCTACCGCGCGTGCACGGGGATTGCCTTGCAGAGCCGTCACGCCTGCTTGATAGGCGCCGAAGATGCCGGGCGTGAGCATGGTTTGCGCCGCGCTGCGCGGGATCAGTTCAGCCACCGCGCTGAGGAACCCGTCGAGCGCCGGGCCTTTGCGGGCAATCAGCAATCCCGGGTTGGTGCAGAACTGCCCGGCGCCCAATGTCAGCGACGCGACAAACCCTTCGGCCAGCGCCTGCGCGCGATTTTCCAGCGCGGCGGGAAACAGCAAAACCGGGTTGATCGAGCTCATTTCCGCATACACCGGGATCGGCTCGGGCCGCGCTTGCGCAGCTTTCATCAAGGCCAGACCGCCAGTGCGCGAGCCGGTGAAACCAGCTGCTTTGATGCGCCAGTCGCTGACCAATGCGATGCCGACTTCGTAGCCAGAATCGAACAACAAGGAAAACACGCCCTCGGGCAGAGCGCAGGCTTTGACCGCTTGCGCGACTGCGCGGCCGACCAGTTCGCTGGTGCCCGGATGCGCGCTGTGCGCCTTGACGATTACCGGGCAACCGGCCGCCAGTGCTGCGGCGGTGTCGCCACCGGCCACGGAAAATGCCAGCGGAAAGTTGCTCGCGCCGAACACCGCGACCGGCCCCAGGGCAATCTGCCGCTGGCGCAGGTCGGAGCGCGGCAGCGGTTGGCGTTGTGGTTGCGCACTGTCGACGCGCACGTCCAGCCATTCACCCGCGCGCACCGTACGGGCGAACAGGCGCAATTGCGAGCAGGTGCGGCCACGTTCGCCCTGAAGGCGTGCAGGCGGCAGACCGGTTTCGGCGTGGGCGCGTTCGATCAGTTCATCGCCAAGGTTTTCGATGTGCTCGGCAATGCTTTCGAGAAATGCCGCACGGGCGCTCAGGCTGGTTTCGCGGTACGCATCTTGCGCCGCCCAGGCCAGGGCGCAGGCCTGTTCCACCTGTTCGGCTGATGCCCCGGCGTACTGCGGTTCAAGTGTCTGGTTGGTCGCCGGATCAATCCCGCGAAAGGCCGGACGATTGCCCGCCACGGATTGTTGGCCGATCAGCATGTTGCCCGTCAGAGTCATGGTGTCTTCCTGTGAAATGAGCGAGGCCTGCCGCGAATCGTGATGACTCGCGGCAGGTGGCGGTCAGGCGAAGTTCTGCTCGGCGGACCAGTTTTCGTACCAGTGACGGAACAGCGAATACTGCTTCTCGGCATAGCGCCGTTGCGAGTCGCTCAGCACGTCGCTTTCGTTGAAGTGCAGGGTGTATTCCTTGTCGCCGTTGAGCACCATCAGGTGCTTGTAATACAGCACCAGATCGCAACCTTCGTCGAACGATGACAGCACCGCCAGCGCCGACTCCAGTTCCCGCGCCTGGCGCCGGGCCTTGGCATCGCCTTGCGCGGCCTGCTTGCTCAGCGCCACCAGTTGCAGCACTTCGCGGGGCAGGGCGTTGCCGATGCCGGTAATGGCGCCGGTGGCGTTGCAGTTGACGAAGCCGTGCACCACTTGCGTGTCGACGCCGACCATCAGCGTCACGTCGTCATCCTTGGAGGTGATGTTCTCGGCCGCGTAGCGCAGGTCCGCGCCGCCGCCGAATTCCTTGAAGCCGATCAGGTTCGGGTATTCACGGCGCAGTTCGAAAAACAGATCGGCGCGGGTGGCGAAGCCGTAGTAAGGGCTGTTGTAGATCACCGCCGGCAAGTTCGGCGCGGCTTGCAGGATGGCGGCGAAGTGGGCCTTTTGCGCGGTGGCTGAAGCGCCACGGGACAGCACGCGCGGAATGACCATCAAGCCTTGCGCGCCGACTTTCGCCGCATGCGCTGCGTGGGAAACCGCTTCACGGGTATTCACTGCACCAGTGCCGACGATGGTCGGCACCCCGGCAGCGACCAGGCGCGCCACGCCTTCCTGGCGCTCGGCTTCAGTCAGCAGCGGCCAGTCGCCCATCGAGCCGCAGTAGACCACGGCGCTCATGCCGACATCGATCAGCTCGCGTCCCTTGGCCACCAGCGCATCGAAATCAGGTTTGCGCTGGGCGGTGCACGGGGTCATCAGGGCCGGCATGCAACCGGTGAAGATGTTGTCGCTCATGATTCAACTCCTTGGCATTTCGTTTGATTCGTAGTGAAAAAACGGCGTGGCGGCTCAGATGCCCCACGCGAACGGGTCGCTGTCGTCGATCAGCAAGGTGCTGTCGGCGGTCATGTAGGCGCGGCCGGTGATGAACGGGCGAATGCGTTCACCTTCCCATTCGAAGCGGCCTTCGAACTGGCTGCCGGTAATGCTCGCCTGGATCCATGGCGCGCCCGCTTGCAACTTGTCGTCGGCGGCCAGGCAGGCAAGTTTGGCGCTGGTGCCGGTGCCGCACGGTGAGCGGTCGTAGGCTTTGCCGGGACACATGACGAAGTTGCGGCTGTCGGCCTGATCGTCATCGGCGAACAGTTCGATGTGGTCGATGACCGCACCGTCTTCGCCAAAAATGCCTTGGTCTTCCAGCGCCTTGAGCATCGCCCAGGTGTACGCGGTCAGGTGTTCGACGTTGTCCATCGTTAACGTCTGGCCATGCTCGGAGACCAGATAAAACCAGTTGCCGCCATAGGCGATATCGCCGACCACGCGGCCAAAACCGGGTACGTCCACCGACACCTGTTTGCGATAACGGTAAGCGGGCACGTTGCCCAGGGTGACCGAGCCATCGTCGTGCAGCGTCGCGCTGACTTGCCCCACCGGTGTGTCGATCTTGTGCACGCCCGGCTGGATTTTCCCCAGATGCTGCAACGAATTGATCAGGCCGATGGTGCCGTGGCCGCACATGCCCAGGTATCCGGCGTTGTTGAAGAAGATCACCCCGCAGGTGGCATCAGGCGACACCGGCGGGCAATACAGCGCGCCGACCAGCACATCGTTGCCACGCGGTTCGAGCAGACAGGCGCGGCGCCACTGATCGTGCTGGCTGCGCAGGGCGTCGCGTTTCTCGACCATGCTGTTGCCGGACAACTCGGGGAAACCGCTCATCACCAGCCGTGTCGGTTCGCCGCCGGTGTGGGAATCAATGACGTGTACTCGTTTCATGAAGAGATCCCGTTGGATGATTTCAGTAGGCGCCGGCAGGGCGGGCGTTGACGGTGGGCGAGGGCGCAGGGCTGTCGCTTTCTTCGTCCTCGTCGTCCAGGCGCAGCAGATGGGCAGGCACGCCGGTCGCTGCGCCCCAGTAGTAAATACCGGTGGCGCAAGCGGCGACGACGATCGTGTCGAACGGATGAGCGAGGATGCCCAGGCCACCGAAGGTGCCGAGTTTCGACAGCACGATAGTCACCGCGTAGAAGGCGATCAGCCACGCCGATGAACGCACCTGACGCGCCAGACTCAGGTGTGCGGTCGGCACAAAGCGACCGCAGAACAGGTAGATGACAAACATCAGGATTTGCAGGCCGAGCAGCCACGACACGGTGTTCCAGCCCGACCAGTAAACGATCAGCGCGGCGATGATGAACGACACCGGCCCGAGCAGGCCCATGCTCTTGACCCGGAACGGGCGCGGCATGTCCGGCGCATTGCGCCGCAACGCCGCAACCGACACCGGCGCCACCGCATAGCTCAACACCAGCGCGGCGGAGACCACGTTGATCAGCGCTTCCCACGACGGGAATGGCAGGGTCCAGAACACCGACAGGGCGAAAGTCAGCCACAGCGCCGGACGCGGGATGCCGGACTTTTCATCGATGTGGGTGAAGACCTTGAAGAAGGTGCCGGTCTGCGCCCAGCCGTAGATCACTCGCGGCGTGGCGTTCATGTAGATGTTGCCGCAGCCGCTCGGCGAGATCACCGCATCGGCGACCACCAGATAGGCCAGCCAGCCGACACCGAGCGCCAGGGCGATGTCGCGATAGGGCAGGGCGAATTCCTTGCTGATACCGGCCCAGCCGTTGGCGAGCATTTCCGTCGGGATGCTGCCGAGAAAGGCCATTTGCAGCAGCACGTAAATCAGGGTCGACAGCAGCACCGAGAGAATCAGCGCGATGGGAATGGTGCGCTGTGGATTCTTCACTTCGCTGGCCACGGAAATGATTGGCGTCAGGCCCAGGTAGGCAAAGATGATCCCCCCGGCAGAGACCGCCATCTCCACACCGGACAGGCCGAATGGAGCGAATCCCTGAACCTGAAAGTTCTCCGGTTTGAAGAAGGTGAACAGCACGCCGATCACCAGCAGCGGCACGATGAATTTGAACACGCTGACCAGATTGTTGGCCTTGGCGAAGGTCTTCACGCTGCGGTAGTTGAGCAGGAAAAACACGCAGAGCAGGCCGAACTGCACCAGCCAGCCGAGGATGGTCGGATCGCCACTGCCAGCCTTGGTCAGGCCGGGAAACCACGCCGCCGCGTATTGGCGCGAGGCGACCACTTCGATCGCCACCAGACTGGAAAACGCAATCAGCGTAATGAAGCCCATCAGGTAGCCGAGCAGCGGGCCGTGGGAATAAACCGGGTAGCGCACCACGCCGCCGGCACGGGGCAATGCCGCGCCCAGTTCGCAGTAGACGATGCCCAGCAGCAACACGGCGAAACCGCCCAGCAACCAGGAAAAAATCCCCGCCGGACCGGCAATCGCCGAGACGTGGCTGGCGGCGAACAACCAGCCGGAGCCGAAGATCGCGCCGAGTCCGATAAAGGTGAGGTCGATCAATGAAAGCTGTTTTTTGAACTTGCCTTGGCCTGACATGGCATCGCCTTCTTGTGAGTTATTGGATAGGCAGTTGTGTCACGGGGACGAGCAGACTTTGCACGGGTCGACGGCGGCGGCGATTGATGTTTTATGCCGGGATCGATGACGAATTCAGCACAATGGCGCCGATGAATGCGCGGCCTCGACAGGGCCGCGACGTTGCTGCAATCTGCTGGCGAGTGATATTTGCGGTGGTTCAGCTCGAGGGGAAGTGTTTGATGCAGTCAGCGTTTTCGATCCTGTGCCAGGGCACTGACGGCTTGCGTGCGCAGACCCTCGAAGAGATGGTCGCCGGTGCCGCGCAGCTGTTGCCGATACTCGATGTGATCCCCAATGCGGCGATCTTCATCAAGGATCTGCAAGCGCGCTATGTGCTGGCCAACCGTACGCTGGTGCAGCGCTGTGGCTTGAAGGACCTGCGCCCGTTACTCGGCAAAACCAGTGCGCAGGTGTTCCCGGCGCAGTTGGGCCCGGGTTATACCGAGCAGGATCGCAAGGTGCTGGAGGAAGGATTTGTGCTGGAGGATCAGCTCGAACTGCACCTGTATGGCAGTCGCGAGCCGGGCTGGTGCCTGACCCACAAGCGGCCGATCTACAACCGTGACGGGACGATCATCGGCCTGGTGGGGATTTCGGTGGATCTGCAATCAGCCAGCGAAACCCACCCGGCGTTCGAGCGTCTGGCGGCGGTCGATGAATACATTCGCGGCAATTTCAACCGGCGGGTGACGCTGGGTGAACTGACGCGGATCGCCGGGATATCCGTGGCGCAACTGGAGCGCTATTGCAAACGCGTTTTCCACCTGACACCACGGCAGATGATTCAGAAAGTCCGCCTGGAACACGCGCATCGATTGCTGCACAGCGACTTGCCGATTACCGAGGTTGCGCTGCAATGCGGCTACACCGATCACAGCGCTTTCACCCGTCAGTTCAAGGCCTCGACCGGGTTTACACCACGCGAATACCGGCAAGCCACCGGGCATTAGACCAACACGGCCAGCCAGGCCGAGAGCAGCAGAAGAAGGGCCAGTGCCGCGTTCATTCGCTTGAACGCTTGCGGTGTGCTGAGCAACCGCGCGCTGCCAACGCCGAGCAGCGCCCAGAGCGTCATGCACGGCAGTGACACCAGCAGAAATGCCAGCGACAACACCAGCAGGCGTAGCGTCTTGTCGCCGCCGCCAACGAATACGCTGACCACCGCCACAGCCATCATCCACACCTTCGGGTTGACCAGTTGCAGTAGCGCCGCGCCGAAGACGCTCAAGCCTTGTTCCTGGGCGGCATTCGGGGCCAGCGATGGCGGCGGGCTGCGAAAGATCTGCCACGCCAGCCAGCTCAACCAGAGCACGCCAGCCCAGGCCATCGCTTGCTGCACGCGCGGAAAGCGCAACAGGGTTTCGCCAGCGCCGAGCCCGACCACCAGCACAATCAGCGCCGCCGCCGCACAGGCGCCGAAAATGATCGGCAGCGTGGCAATCAGTCCGCGCCGCGAACTGTGGCTCAGCACCAGAATATTGGTCGGCCCCGGAGTGATCGAGGCGACGAAAGCAAACAGCAGAAAGGGCAGTAAAGAAGCCATGGTGCAAATTCCTGAAAGTCGAAACAGGACACCATGATCGTCAGCGGGCGGGCCTCAGTCTGGAAGATTTGAGCAGCGTCTGCGGTAGTCCGCCGGGGTCAATTGATAGGCGCGGCGGAACCAGCGCCCCAGATGACTCTGATCGGCAAAACCAAGCACGCTGGCCACCTGCGCTGGCGTCTCGCCGCGCGCGAGCAATTGCCGTGCCTTGGCCAGGCGCAGTTGGATCAGGTAGGCGTGGGGTGCCAGACCGAAAGCGGCCTTGAACGCGCGGGTCAGGCGAAAACGATCGACACCACAGGCTTGCGCTAGGTCGTCGAGGCCGATGTCTTCGTAGGTGTGGGCATGCAGATAGTCGCGCGCAACCTGCGCAACCAGTGGCAGGCGCGGATCGAAGTCCTGACGCTTGCGCCAGTCGAGATGGCGGGTGAGGGACGCCAGCAGGCCATCCAGCGCAGTCTGCCGGACGATGCGCAGATCGCCGTCATGTAACACGTGGAAGGCTTGCACGATCGCCGTCGACAGGCGCGGATCGTGGCTCAGTGTGTCGGCAAAGCCTGGCTGGCTGTCGGCGGGCGCCTCTTCGAACAGCGCGTGCAGTTCGCGCTCCAGCCAGTGCGGATCCAGATACAGCATCGAGTAGGTGAAGCCATCCTCGGTCGGCGCATGGCCATCGTGGATTTCACCCGGCTCAAGCAGAAACACATGCCCCGGCGTACTGCGATGACGCACACGACGGCAATTGAACTGCTGCACGCCTTGCTCGGTAACGCCGACGAGAAAGCTGTCATGCCAGTGCGGATCGTAGGCATGCCCACGGAAATGCGCACGAATCGACTCGATCCCGGTATCGACATCCTGGGAGAGAGAGATCCAGTTGCGTTTGTCCATGGGAGGATTCCATAGGTCGGTTGAGCAGGGGCGTTTCTAAAATACCGCGTGGCGGAGGAGAGTGTTTAGAAGATTTGTGCAGGTGCGCAGGGGGATCGAGTCAGGCAATGTGCCTTGGATGGGGCGGGATCAGAAAACGCAGACGAAAAAAAACCGCCTTCGCGGGGCGGTTTTTCATGCCTCGGTTTGGAGCCGAGGCCGTGTGCATCACTAGCCACACCAACATGTCCGCGCATGGTATTGAGTTTCTCCCTTCAGTGCAACGTGGGTTTAGCGTGATGTGCGAGGTTTTTTCGGGACGTCCAGCGCATGCAACTGAATTCAGATCTGTCAATAAACAATGTCAGAAATACGACTTTACAAGGGTTCAGGCGTAGCCGCAGGATAACCTTGGCTACTCGGGTTTTCTCTTCTGATTTCTGGGTTAAGATGCCCGCGCTCATCTTGTTGGTAGAGCAGTGAGTTTTGGCTGGGGGCGCAAAAGGTTTTACGCCCTCTGACGCGGATTCGCACCCGCGCCGGAATGATGTCTCGGAGGGATTTCAACCGGCCGCCTCACTAGCTACACCAACATGTAGGCTGAAGGCACGCATGGTCCGGTAAGTTTGCTGGAGGTTTGGCCGCCAGTCCTGGAGGCCAAAACGTATGAAGCTTTTGCTGCGTACGCTGAGCCTTGTATGGAGATTGTTGAAAGCCTTGCGCTTTTACGAGTTCCTGCGAGACCACTTTGATGATCTGAAATAAAGGTCATGCGAGTGGGAAAAGACCCGTTTCGGTTTCGATCGATTCGGGTCTTTTTTTGCTCGCTTAAAGCTGTCATAAATACGATTCGTCAGTTTTTCGCTTGCGACGTTGTAGGGCGTTTCGCTTGTATGGGTAAGCAACAGCGTTAACGGTGGGGTAAACAGCGACCTTCCTTACTTCAATCATTGATTGCGTCAATAACAACCATTAAGTCAATGAAGTTCTCATATCCACGGTGCGGCGTAAGATCGGCTCCATACCCAACCGCTGCAACTCGGAGCACATCATCATGAAACGCCAGACTATCCTCGGTATCGCTTTCTCGGTTTTTGCACTGAATGCCTTCGCCGCCACCGAAACCGACCCGCTGTTCAGTGATGCGGTCGCGGCCGCCACTCAAACAGACCGCTTGTTCAGCGATGCAGTAGCCGCAACCGAAACTGACCCGCTGTTCAGCGATGCAGTAGCCGCAACCGAAACCGATCCACTGTTCAGCGATGCAGTAGCCTCTGATGGCTCCGATCACCTGCAAGGCAATCGGGTCGCCGAAGGTGGCGCTGACCGTCTGCTCGAACGTCGCACCGCTTGAGCGCAACGATGAGCATCGATAACGAATGCCGCCTCAACCACAGGCGGCATTCGTTCTATTCACGCTTTACAAGTCTGCTCTAAACCGCACTCGGCAGCACAGCCTTGTCGCGATCGCGGCTCTTGAATGTCGCCCAGAAACACAGCAATACCGCCACGGAAAAACCGGCGGGGAACAGCCAGATGCTTCTCCAGTCATGCCCCGCGCTTGATGTGAAGTGGTCGGTAATCCGTCCCGCGATCCAGAAACCAATCAACATGCCCAATCCGTACGTAGCCAGGGTGATCAAACCTTGCGCCGAGCTGCGGAAGCGTTCCGGTGCCTTGGCATCGGTGTAGATCTGCCCGGACACGAAGAAGAAGTCATAGCACACGCCGTGCAGGGCAATGCCGATCAGCAGCATGAATGCCTGATCGTCGTTATTGCCAAAAGCAAACAGCACGTAACGCAACGCCCAGGCAGCCATGCCGACCAGCAGGGCGATCTTGATGCCGAAACGATGAATGAACAGCGGCAGCAGCAACATGAACAGCACTTCCGACACCTGACCGATGGCCATCTTCGCTGTCGGGTTGGTCACGCCTATCTCGGCCAGAAACGGGTTGGCATTCTGGTAATAGAAGGCCAGCGGAATGCAGATCAGGATCGAGGCGAGGAAGAACACCAGATAGCTGCGATCCTTGAGCAAACCCAAGGCATCGACGCCGAGCATCTGCTTGAGGCTTGATGAGCCCGCTGCGCTTTTCAGCGGCGCAGTGTTCGGCAGACTGAAGCTGTAAAGCCCCAGCAACAGCGACGCGACGGCGGACATCAGGAACGTATTGCGCAAGCCTCCGGCCGCGATGCTTTGCTGCGAGTCCCAGGCGAACACGAAGCTGATCACCACGCCAGCGACAATCCAGCCCACCGTGCCCCACACGCGAATGCGCGAGAACTCCAGCGCCGGGTCTTTGATCTGGCGGAACGCCACGGCGTTCACCAGTGCCAATGTCGGCATGTAGACCATCATGTAGGCGAGCACATAGGGATAAAACACGCTGAAGTCTGCCGCGAGATAGAGCTGATAGAGCAACACTGCGCCAAGCAGATGCAGCACTGCCAGAATGCGTTCGGCGTTGAAGAAACGGTCGGCAATCAAGCCAATGACAAACGGTGCCAGAATCGCACCCCAGGATTGCGTGGCGAAGGCCATGCCGACCTGACCACCGCTGGCGGCCAGCGTTGTCGCCAGAAAAGTGCCGAGGGTGACGAACCAGCCGCCCCAGATAAAGAACTGCAAAAACATCATCACGCTGAGTCGCGCATTCATTACGTTCATTTCAGATCACCGTATTGTTTTTATGTCGGTAACGCGGATGAATCAATCGTCGGTCAGGCCGAGCAGGCGTCGGTTGGAAGCAGCGTCAGCGCTGACTCCGGCGAAATCGTCGAAGGCCTTGGCGGTCTTGCGGATCATGTGTCGCTCGATGAACGCCGCGCCTTCCGCCGCGCCCTGTGCGGAGTCTTTCAGGCAGCACTCCCACTCCAGCACGGCCCAGCCGTTGAAGTCGTATTGGCACAATTTGCTGAAGATCGATTTGAAATCAATCTGGCCGTCGCCCAGCGAGCGAAAGCGCCCGGGACGCTCGACCCAGCCCTGATAGCCGCCATAGACGCCGGAGCGCGCATCGGGGCGGAACTCGGCATCCTTGACGTGGAACATGCGGATGCGTTGGTGGTAACGGTCGATGAAGCCGAGGTAATCCATTTGCTGCAGCAGCAGGTGGCTCGGGTCATACAGAATTGCGGCGCGGGGGTGATGATTCACCGCTTCGAGAAACTGTTCGAACGACGCGCCGTCATGCAAGTCTTCGCCGGGATGGATTTCGTAGCACAGATCAACGCCGGCCTCTTCGAAGCAATCGAGGATCGGCAGCCAGCGCTTGCCCAGTTCGGCGAAACCTTGCTCGACCAAACCGGCCGGACGCTGTGGCCACGGATACACGTAAGGCCAGAGGAGGGCGCCGGAGAAGGTCGCATGGGCCGTAAGTCCCAAACGCTTGCTGGCACGAGCGGCCAGTTTCAACTGCTCAATGGCCCACTCGGTGCGCTCCTGCGGCTTGCCGCGCAGCGCGGGCGGGGCGAAGTCGTCGAACAGGCTGTCGAACGCCGGATGCACCGCGACCAATTGCCCTTGCAGGTGCGTCGACAACTCGCTGATCACCACACCGGCGCGGGCGCAGACGGCGATGAGTTCGTCGCAGTAATCCTGGCTCTCAGCGGCGCGCTGCAAATCGATGAACCGTGTGCCGAGGGTCGGTACCTGGATGGCTTTGTAGCCTTGCGAGGCCGCCCATTCGGCGATGTTGGCGAGGGAGTCGAAAGGCGCTTCGTCGGCGATGAATTGCGCGAGGAAAATCCCCGGACCTTTCAGGCCAGTCAAATTTTGCTGATCACTGTGCATTGTGCTGGGCTCCTGTCAGTGGGCCGGGTATCTCGCTCCACTTTTCATTGCCAAGGTGATTGGCGATCGCGGTTTCAATGAAGGCCATGCCGCGCAGGCCGGTATCGATGCCCGGTACGCCCGGTGCCAGATGGCCCTCGGCGCCATGCACAATCGCTTCGGCGAGATCGCCGTACAGGTTGGCCATGGCTTCCAGATAACCTTCCGGATGCCCCGCAGGCAGGCGCATGCGTTGGGTTGCGGCGGCACACAGCCACGGCTGACCGACTCCGGAGCGCAGAACGCGCATCGGCTCGTTCAACGGTCGATGAATCAGGCTGGCCGGTTCCTCTTGGCGCCACTCCAGCCCACCCTTGTCACCGTAGACGCGGATCTTCAGCGGGTTTTCCTCACCGGCGCAGACCTGACTGGCGAGCAATACACCACTGGCGCCGTCGCGCATTTTGAACAGCATCGCCACATCGTCATCCAGTTGCCGACCCTCGACATGCGAGCCGAGCATCGCGCTGATGAATTGAATCGACTGGCCGGTGACGAACTCGGCGAGGGAAAACGCATGGGTGCCGATGTCGCCGATGCAGCCGCCGATCCCGGATTGCGTCGGGTCGTCGCGCCAGCCGGCCTGCTTGTTGCCTTGCCCGGCGACATCGGTGCTGAGCCAGCCTTGCGGGTACTCGACGAGGACTTTGCGCACGCGCCCGAGCACGCCGCTGGCGACCATTTCGCGGGCCTGCCAGACCATCGCGTAACCGAGGTAGGTGTGCGCCAGCCCGTAAATTCGCTGGCTGTTGATGACCACCGAGCGCAGTGCCTGCACCTCGGCGAGGTTCAGCGCCGCGGGTTTCTCGCTGAACACATGAAAACCGGCGCTCAATGCCTCACGGGCAATTGGTGCGTGCAGATGATTGGGAGTGACGATGACCAGCAGTTGCATGCGCTGCTCGGCGGGCAGTGCGGCCTCGCGGGCGAGCAGGGTTTGCCAGTCGTCGTAACAACGCTCGGCCGCGACACCCAAGGCCGCAGCTGTGCGCTGATTATTCTCCGAGTCGCGGCTGAATGCGCCGCAGACCAGTTCGAAGCGTCCGTCGAGGCCGGCGGCTTGCCGGTGGGCACGGGCAATGAATGAACCTTCACCGCCTCCAACAAAACCCATTCTTATTTTTGCGGCAGCGTACATGGCAGTCGTCTCGGTAGCTGGATGCAATGTTGATGAGCGATGTAACCGGTTACATCGTGGGCGAAATCTAGGCTTGAATTAGCCGAGTGTCAAATGCCAGCGGATGATCGACAGCGTTTCGATCGCTCGTCGCCTGCGGTAAGCTCCGCGCCTGATCGGCATGAATCAACGAGGTGTTTTTGTCCAATATTCGCGAAGTGGCTCGGCTGGCCGGGGTTTCCGTGGCGACGGTTTCGAGGACTTTGAAATCGCCCGAGCGCGTGCTCGCGCCAACCCGTGAGCGCGTCATGGCCGCCGTGGAGCAGGCCGGCTATCGGCCGAACCTGATGGCCGTGCAGTTTCGTTCGCGGCGCACCGGCAATCTGGTGATTCTGGTGCCGACCATCGCCAACACCTTTTTCGCCCGGGTCATCAGCGGCGCGCAGCAAGCGGCGCAGGCAGCCGGTTATCGCCTGCTGCTGTGCGACACCCAGGGCCGGGAAGAGCTGGAGCGACAATTCGCCGAGCTGGTGTACGCCTATCAGGCCGACGGGGTGATCCAGTTGCGCGCCTACGATCCTTTCGAAAACGCCCCGGCCGACGCCGATGTGCCGCCGATCGTTAACGCCTGCGAAGTGCTCAAGGCTGGGCGTTATCCAACCATCAGCCTGGACAACGTCGCCGCCGCCAAAGCCATGACCGACCACCTGATCGCCTTGGGACATCGACGCATCGGCCTGATCAAAGGCTCAAAAAACAGCCCGCTGACCCTGGATCGACTGGCAGGTTACGAAGCGGCATTGCGCGAGGCCGGGATTGCCTTCGATGAAGCACTGATCTGCCATGGCAATTTCAGCCTCGAGGCCGGTTATGCAGGCGCGCAAAAGATGCTCGGCTTGGCCGAGCGGCCGAGCGCGCTGTTCTGCGAAAACGATGAAATGGCCATTGGTGCGCTCAAGCGCATCCGGCAGGCCGGGCTGCGGGTGCCCGAGGACATTTCCCTGGTGGGTTTTGACGACATTCCGATGGCTGCGTACTGCGATCCGCCGCTGACCACCATCTCGCAACCGGCCGAGGCCTTCGGGGCCAAGGCGGTCGAGATGTTGATTGCGCTGATCGAAAAACAGCCGCTGACAGAGCGGCATGTCGTCCTGCCGTTCGAGCTGACGCCACGCAGCAGCACGGCCCGCATCGACAACTCGCGCAAGCGCTAACCGAATCACGCCGCTGGCGGTTTCGCCAGCGCAATCCCCGCCGCGCCCAACCGCTTCAACACTTCGAACAACAGATCGCTCTTGGTCAGCCCGACAATCCTCGGGCTGCCGACATAGCCGGTGACCGTGAGGGTTATGCCGTCCGGCGACAATTTGCTGAAACGCACGAACGGCGCCGGTTTATCGAGGATGGTTTCGTTCTCGTGATACGCATCCAGCAGCAGTTGTTTGACCTCTTCAGGATCAATATCCAGCGGGAAAACCAGCTCCAGCGACGCCACGCCCTGAGCGCTGCCGCCGAGGGTCACGTTGCGCAGGTTCTGCGAGATCAGTTGCGAGTTGGGTACGATCACGATCGAGCGGTCGCTGAGCTGGATTTCCGTGGCACGCACGTTGATCCGGCGGATGTCGCCCTCGACGCCGCTGATGCTGATCAGGTCGCCGACTTTCACCGGGCGCTCGGTGAGCAGGATCAGGCCGGAGACGAAGTTCTTGACGATCTCCTGCAAGCCAAAGCCGATACCTACGGATAGCGCACTGACGATCCACGCCAGATTGGTCCACTGCACGCCCAGCGACGACAGCGTCAGCAGAATCACAAAGGCGTAGCCGATGTTGGAAAACAGCGTGCTCAGTGACGCGCACATGCCCGGGTCCATGTCGGTCTTGGGCAGGAATTCGTTGTCGAGCCAGCGGCTTAATGCACGGATCAGCCAGATGCCAATCAGCAGTGCCAGCAGTGCGTTGAGCAGATGCGCCGGGACAATATTCAGCTTGCGCAAACCGGCGCCGCCAAGGATCGACATGATGTTGGTGACCAGTTGGCCAAGCGTGGTGCCGATGCCGCCGACAAACAACGAAATCAGCGCCATCAGCATCAGGCCGGCGCGGCTGACCCCGGACAACAGGATCGACGTCTGCTCAAGGCGTCGGTCGCTGACGCCGAGCAATTGCTTGAGCGCCTGGCCGCTCGCGTGTTTCGGCGAAAACAGGTGCTCACAGGCGTCCTTGACCAGCTGAATCAGCAAGTAGAAGCCCGACAGCACGACATAGCCCCACACCAGCTCATAACTGATGAACCGTGCCAGCGAAACATAGCCGGCAAGCAGGGCGATGGCCGTCACCAACATCGAGAGACTGGCGACGCTGTAGATCAGCCCGGCGAACACGCTGTTCGTAGCCGACGCGTCATTGGCTGCGACCAAGGCCTTGCGCACTTTGCCGACGCGCAACAGCATCGTGCCGATGATCGCCAGCACCACCATGGAAATCACGCCGCGCCCGGCCATCACGATGTGGCTGCTCATGCCTGTGGCATTGGCGACTTGCACCAGCGTCACCAACACCAGCAACGAGCAGGCGAGGATTCGCGGATAAGGCTTGAGGGCCAGCGCCACTGGATCGGCAATCGCCGGCAGGCGCCAGGACGGGTGCGCGGTGGAGAGCAATGCGCGGCTGAGGCCGGTGATCAGCACGCAGGCATAGACGACTTTCTCGAACTCTTCGGAGAAGGTTTCCAGCACCGGCGGCAGTGCGTCGTGGCGGGTGCAGGCGTAGAACAACAGCTTCAGGGCGATGGCGGTGGTGACGAACGTCGCGATAGCTGAGGCGAAGGCCAAGGCGCTTCTGCGCAGTCGGCCCTCCGCCACGCGATGAATGCAGAACCAGGTCAGCCCGCGCTCAGCCAGACGTCGGCCGAAGGTCCAGATCAGCAGCGCCAACAGCACCAGTACGCAGGTGTAAAACCGCTCGCCCGGCGCCCATACCGTGGCCCATACGTCAGCCACCTGCTCGACGAACAGTCGCAGGCGCTGGCGGTCGTCTTCGCTTGGATTGACCAGCGGTGTCCAGAAATACGGGCTCAATACGCTGCGCGTGCTCAGGGTCAGTTCGCTTTCCAGCAGGGTGCGGCGGATGCCGGCGATTTGCGTGATCAGATCGGCGGCGTTCTGTTTCAGTGCGGCGAGGCTTTTCAGGGTGCCATCGACCTTGCTTTTCTGCTCCGCCAGCGCCGCCCGCTGCGCGACGATATCGGCTTGCTCGGCGGCCACCTCGGCGTCGGGCGCCGTGCCGAGCACGCCCAGTTGCACCGCCAGTTGCGCCTGTTGCGGCAACAGCGCTGCCGACAACCGATCGACATCGAGAATGAACGCCTGCACCCGATCCTGCGGGCCTTCGAGCTGGTTGTAATTGTTTGCCGCCGAAATCTGCTGCTTGAGCCCGTCCAGGCGTTGTTGCAGGGCTTGCAGATCGCTTTGCGAAATCACCGGCATTGGCGCTGTGCCGGAGTTTGCCGGCGCGGCAACATCCGCCGCCCACAGCGCAGCGCTGCCCGGCATCAGTAGCAGCAACAGAATCAAAAACAACGACTTGAATGAACAGCGCATGGGGGCGGCGGGCTCGAGTGGTTCACACAGACTATGAGGGTAGGTGATCGCGCTGAACGGGGCGGAAAACTTTCACTGCAAGAGGCGCTTACACGCTCATCCAATCCGGCGGAATGATCCGCGCAGCGAGCGGTCAACCGGCAATAGCAGCTTCGAGAGCGTGCCATGTCCATCGCCAAGGAAACGATTGAATACCTGCGCCAACATTCACTGATCATCACCACCGCCGAATCCTGCACGGCCGGGGAGATCGTCATGTTGCTGTCGGAGGTGCCCGGCAGCGGCGAGCTGATCGAGTGCGGCTATGTGGTCTATTCGCCGCAAGCCAAGCAGCGCCTGCTGCACGTCAGCCCGGCGACCATGGACACCTTCAATCTGACCAGCGTGGAAGTGGCCAGTGAAATGGCCATCGGTGCGTTGCGCGACAGCACCGCCAACGTCGCCGTCGCCACCACCGGCATTCTCGGACCCGACGATATGGACGGCATCAAGGCCGGTACGGTGTGTTTCGCCTGGGCGTTCCAGTTCGATGACAAACATTTTCTGTTCAGCAGCCAGCAATGGTTTGCCGGATCGCGCAGTGAAGTGCAGACCCTCGCTTCTGAATTCGCCCTGCAGCAGTTGCCCGATTATCACCGGCGCGCCTTGCGCGGCGAAGGAGGGTGGCGCCGATGAAGCATGACGCTGACCATCCCGATCTGCGCAGTCGGCAGTTCCCGGTGCAGGAGGACATGGCCTATCAGTTGAAGGTCTGGCGCTTCGAGCACATCGGTTGGTACCTGTTGGTGCTGTGCATGCTGCTGGGCCTGCTGGGGCTGTTTTCCCGGGGCGTGCTCAGTTCGCAGGACGCTCGCAGCGATGACGGTAAAGTCCAGATCGAATACGAGATGTTCCATCGCAACGGCTCGACCAACCCGCTGAAACTCAGCGTGCACACGGCGCCTGAAGCCACTGTCGAACTCGACATCGGTGGCGAGATGCTCGATGGCTTCAGCGTCGAAACCATGCAACCGGCCCCGGTGCGTATGCGCAGCTCAAAACAGGGCATGCGCTTGTGGTTGCAGGCGGATGCCCAGGGCCAGGCGACGCTCTATGTGACGCTGCGCGGTGACGGATTGGGCCTGTTTCGCAGCCAAATCCGCGTGCCGGGCTCGAGCGAAGTGAAGCTCACTCAATTCATTTATCCATAGGTGACCCATGGACTCGGTGTTGCGCGCACTCGCGATGTATCTGGCACTGATGGTGCTGTTCAAAATTGCCGGCCGGCGTTCGCTGGCCGAGTTGACGACGTTTGATTTCGTCCTGCTGATGATCATCGGTGAAGCCACCCAGCAAGCGCTGCTCGGTGATGATTTTTCTCTGACCAATGCGTTTCTGGTGATCATTACGCTGATCGCTGTGGATGTCGGTTTTTCCCTGCTCAAACAGCGTTCCAGTTGGGTGTCGCGGCTGATCGATGGCGAGCCGACGATCATTGTCGAGAATGGCAAGCTGTTGCACCGACGCCTGCGTCATGCGCGGCTGGTCGAGGCGGATGTCATGGAGGCGGCACGCTCCAGTCAGGGCATAGAAACCATCGACCAGATCAAATTCGCAATCATCGAGCGCAACGGCAAGATTTCCGTGATCCGCCAGGATCCGGAAGGCGGCTGAACCTTTGACGCCGCACGGCCGCAATTTTTTTGAACGCTGAAAAAGCCTCACAGCCCAATGCTTACAAGTCATCGGAGGATTGCGAAATGAACGAGGCAGCGAGTTACTTCTCCATCGCCGTGGCGGTGATCATTCTGCTGGTCGATCTGTGGGCGATTGTCAGTGTGTTTCGCAGCAACAAAAGCGTCGGCGTCAAAGCCGCCTGGGCGATCGGTCTGATCGTATTCCCGGTGCTCGGCCTGATCGTGTGGGGCATCGCCGGCCCGCGCGGCGTCAAGGAAGGTCCTTCGTCGCCGGAGCACAGTAAGGGTTAAGAACCCTGATTTGCGCACATCCGGAAAATTGGAGGTGAACGATGAAAGCCGTTGTATTTCATGGCGTCGGCGATATCCGCCTGGACGATGTTCCCGAGCCAACCATTCAAGCGCCGACCGATGCCATCGTCAGGCTGACCGCGTCGGCCATTTGCGGCACCGATCTGCATTTCATTCGCGGCAGTGCGCCGGACATGCAGGCCGGTACGATCCTCGGGCATGAAGGTGTGGGGATCGTCGAAGCACTTGGCGAAGACGTGCGCAACTTCAAGGTTGGCGATCGCGTGCTGATTCCTTCGACCATTGCCTGCGGCAACTGCTCGTACTGCCGCGCCGGCTATTTCGCCCAGTGCGACGTAGCCAACCCCAACGGTAAAACCGCTGGCACGTCATTTTTTGGCGGGCCGAAAACCACCGGGCCGTTCGATGGCCTGCAAGCCGAGAAAGCGCGCATCCCTTTCGCCAACATTGGTCTGATCAAGCTGCCGGACGCCATCACCGACGATCAGGCGATTGCCATGTCGGATATCTTTCCCACTGCCTGGTTCGGCGCCGACATGGCGCGGATCAAGGACGGCGACACGGTGGCGGTGTTCGGCTGCGGGCCGGTCGGACTGTTTGCGATTATCAGCGCGAAACTGATGGGCGCCGGTCGGGTGTTCGCCATTGATGGCCTGGAAGATCGCCTCGCTCGCGCGCAGGCATTGGGGGCCGAGTGCATCAACTTCGAGAAAGAAGATCCTGTTGAAACCATTGCGCGCCTGACTGCGGAAATTGGCGTCGATCGGGTGATCGAGGCCGTGGGCATCGACGCCAACCATTCCCATCACGGCCATCATCATCCTGCGCAGTGGCAACCGGGCGATGCGCCGGCGCAGGCGCTCGAGTGGGCGGTCAAGGCTGTGGCCAAGGCCGGCACGATTTCCATCATCGGCGTCTATCCCGCCGGGTTCGACAGCTTCCCGATCGGCGAAGCGATGAACAAGAACGTGCGTATCAACATGGGCAACTGTCATCACCGCAAATACATTCCCAAGCTGATCGAAATGACCCTCGCCGGGCGCGTCGATCCAGCGAAAGTGCTGACTCAGGACGAGCCTTTGACCGACGCGATTTCGGCGTTCAAGGCGTTTGATCAACATCAATCCGGCTGGATCAAGGTCAAGCTTGAACCGGGTAGCGATACCACTGCTGACAGGAGATCGTCATGAAAAAAATCTGCGTATGTCTGGGGTTCTGCTCGATGTTTCTGTTGAGCGGCTGCTTCGATTCCAACGATGCACCCAACAAGGACGGTGACAAGAGCAAGCCGTCGGTGCAGATGCAGACCGAGAAGCCTGAGGAGGGCAAGTAGCTCCAATTGGCAACAACCTGTGGGAGCGAGCCTGCTCGCGAAGGCGTCAGGTCAGACATTCGCTGCTGACTAATGCTCCGTCTTCGCGAGCAGGCTCGCTCCCACACTGATTCAGTTCGAGTAGCGGTATTCCAGCCATGCCCAATACAGTAAAGCCACAGCACTGATCGCGCCTCCGAGAAAACACACCGACACCCAGCCAGCGTGCGCATAGGTATACGTCGCCGCGATAGCGCCCAAACCACTGCCCACCGAGTAAAAGCACATATACGCGCCGACCAGTCGGCTCTGCGCATCGGGCCGTGCGGCGAAGATCAGGCTTTGATTGGTCACGTGCACTGCTTGCACGCCGAAGTCCAGCAGGATCACCCCGACGGCCATCGCCAGCAGCGAACTGTCGACAAATGCGATGGGCAACCAGGACAGCGTCAGCAGCGCCAGGGCGATGCCGGTGGTGCGATTGCCCGACCCTGAGTCGGCCAGGCGCCCAGCCCGAGCGGCGGCGAGCGCGCCCGCCACTCCGGCCAGACCAAACAGGCCGATCTGCATATGCGACAGCGACAATGGCGGCGCGCTGAGCGGCAGTACCATCGACGTCCACAACACACTGAAGGCGGCGAAAATCAGCAGGGCGAAGATGCCGCGGACGCGCAGTACCCGCTCAGTCAAAAACAATTCCAATACCGAGCGCAGCAGTCGCCAGTAACTGCCCTGTGCAGGCGGTTTTGCCGAGGCGGGCAGGGTGCGCCATAACAGCAGAGCCAACCCGACCATCAGTACGGCCGAGACAAAATAAACGCCGCGCCAGCCGGCCAGATCAGCCACTACGCCGGAAACGAAACGCGCCAGCAAAATGCCCAGCACCACGCCACTGGTGACGGTGCCCACGGCGGCGCCGCGCTGCTCCGGGCGAGCAAGGCTGGCGGTGCAGGCGACCACCACTTGCACCACCACCGCCAGCAGACCCACCAGCATCATGGCGCCGAGCAGCACTCCCCAGCTCTCGGACAGGCTCACGGCACACAGCGCCGTTGCAGACAACAGCAGTTGGCTGACGATGAGTTTCTTTCGATCGAGCAGATCACCCAGCGGCACAATGAACAGCAGCCCCACGGCATACCCGGCTTGCGTGGCCGTGATCACAACGCCGATCGCCCCCGGTGAAACCCCGAGGCTGGCGGCCATCGATTCCAGCAATGGCTGTGCGAAGTAAACATTGGCCACCGCCATCGCGCAGGTGATTGCAAAAAGAAAAGTCTGCATACGACTCAGCCCGGTCGTTGCGCTGTCAGTTGCGGCCTGCGCATTGACCAGGTTTTGCGCCTGACACGGCATCCTTGCTTCCTCGTAGTGGTTTTGAATTGAAACCGATACGTTGATCTTTATTCATTCGGGTTGTTAAATGCAACCACATTCAGTAGCCGATCCATCAGGAATCACATGGCCCGACAACAAACATTGGCACAGAGCGAATGCCCGGTGGCCCGAACCCTCGAAGCCATTGGCGATCGCTGGGCCTTGATGATCATTCGCGATGCGTTCGATGACGTGCGCCGGTTCAGTGAGTTCCAGAAACGTCTGGGCCTGGCCAAGAACATCCTCACGGTCAAACTGAAAATGCTCGTCGAGCTCGGCGTGTTACAGATTCAGCCCGCGTCGGACGGCAGTGCCTACAAGGAATACGTGCTCACCGACATGGGCCGCGCGGTGTTCCCCATCGTCGTCAGCCTGCGGCAGTGGGGCGAGCGCTTTCTGTTTGCGGAAGGCGAGGAGCATTCGATTCTGCTCGACAACGAACGGGCCGAGCCCGTTGAGACTATCGTCGTGCGCTCCACGGCGGGCGCGGTGCTGGCCCCGGCGGACTGTCACCGAAAATTGGTGACGCGCCGGCAATGAAGCCGGGCAGATAGTCGTGGCGTGTATTCACAGCCGCGCTATCTCCATGGCATGAAAAGTCGAGTCGGCATCCGCCGGTTTTTTGATCTAGGCTGTTTTCGATCCTCGATCAGCAGCGGTGCGCCGTTGCCATATTTCCAGCAACGCGATTACCGGAGTGCCTGATGAGCCTTTCACCTTTCCACCTCGCCATCCCGGTCTACGATCTTGTCGCTTGCCGACGTTTTTACGGTGAAGTGTTCGGCCTGGAGGAGGGGCGGTCCAGCGCGCAATGGGTCGATTTCAACTTCTACGGCCACCAATTGGTGATCCACGAACAGCCGAAAACGGCTGCCCAGCAAAGCGTTAATAGCAACCCGGTAGACGGTCACGACGTACCGGTCCCGCACTTCGGCATCATTTTGCAGTGGGAACAATGGGAGGCACTGGCTGAGCGACTGAAGTCATTCGGCACGCAATTCGTGATCGAGCCCTACATTCGATTCAAGGGTCAGGTCGGCGAGCAGGCGACCATGTTTCTGCTCGATCCCTGCGGCAATGCGCTGGAATTCAAGGCGTTCAAAGACATGAGTCAGGTGTTTGCCAAATGATCACAGCGTAGTGGTCTGGCCGTTGCGATCGCGTTCATAAACCTTGTTGGCCTGTAGCTTCTCCTTCAGCCAGCGCTCGGCCGTGCCCAAGGGCCGTTGGCGCGCCCACAATAGATCGACGCCGATTTGCCAGTCGGTATGCGGGTACGCCGACAGCTGCAACTCGACCAGTTCGCCATTACCCAGTTCACGCTGGATCAGCTGGCGCGGCAGAGTCGCCCAACCGAGGCCGGCGCGGACCATTTCCAGCAGGGCCAGATAGCTTTCCGCTTGCCACAGTTGCGTCGAACGCAGGTATTCACTGCTCGGCAGCTTGCTGGCGTGCGCACTGAACGCCAGGCGCCGGTGCACGTGCAAATCGTCGAACGTGACATTGTCCAGTTTCGCCAGCGGATGATCGGGATGGCAGACGTGCAGCATGATCAGTTTACCCAGTTGCTGGAACGCCAGTTCCCGAGGATAGCCCGGCTGCGAAAACGCCACGCCCAGCACCGCCTCGCCACTGCTGACCAGTTCGCTGACATCGCCGTAGACCGGGTGGCGAATGATCAGATCGACAAACGGGAAGGCCTGCTCGAACGCTTGCAGCACCGGCATGATCGGGCCGTACGGCGTTTCAATCGCCAGGGTCAGGCTCGGTTCGACGCTGTCCGAGAGGCAATCGGCGTGGGCCTCGAAGGTCATGCAGCGCTCCAGTACCGCCTCTGCCTGCACCAGCAATTTATGCCCGCTGGCGGTGAGGGCAGGGCTGCGATTGCGGCGGTCGAACAACTCGACGCCAAGGTCGGTTTCCAGATTGGCAATAGCCGCGCTGATAGTCGACTGCGTCTTGCCCAGCTTGCGCCCGGCGGCGGAGAACGAGCCGCTTTTCACCACCTGGACGAACATCAGCAACTGATCGAGTGAGAAGCGCACGCGGTGTACTCCGGGTTTGAGCGAGACGGCGATTGTGCCGCGTCTTTGCCATCGAAAAAAGCGATGGTTGCCAATTTGTTTCATCGGTAAAAACATTCAAGGATGACCGCGCGTCTTCGAACGCCGGGGCCGATTCTCTCTATGCATCTGTCCCTGAGCGCCCGCGATTACAACCAACGCTGCCCCTTCAGGAGCTTGTGCCATGACTACACAACGCGTTCACCCGGTCGACGAGGTGTTGCCCCTGCGGCAGCTTTTCACCTTCGGTCTGCAGCATGTTCTGGTGATGTATGCGGGAGCGGTGGCGGTGCCGCTGATTCTAGGCAGTGCGATGGGGCTGACGTCGGCTCAGGTGGTTTTACTGATCAACGCCAACCTGCTGACGTCCGGTGTGGCGACGCTGATTCAGACCCTCGGTTTCTGGAAGTTTGGCGCGCGTTTACCATTGATCCAGGGCTGCTCGTTCATTGCGCTGGCGCCGATGATCATGATCGGCAAGGAGTTCGGCCTCAGCCAGATCTTCGGGGCGGTGATCGCCGCCGGCTTCCTGACCATCGCACTGGCGCCGGTGTTCAGCCGCTTGCTGCGATTCTTTCCGCCCGTGGTGATTGGCAGCCTGATCACCATCATCGGTATTTCACTGATGCCGGCGGCGGCAATCTGGCTGGGTGGTGGTAATCCCGATTCGCCGGACTTCGGTCGCCCGGCCAATCTGCTGCTGGGCCTGGCCACGGTCAGTGTGACGCTGGTGATTTATGCGAAATTCAGCGGTTTCATCGGCAATCTCAGTGTGCTCATCGGCTTGTTTGTCGGCAGCCTGATCGCTGCCGCCTGCGGCATGACGCACTTCAATCGGGTCAGCGAGGCGGCGTGGTTCGAGTTGAGCGCGCCAATGGCCTTTGGTCCGCCGGAATTTTCTCTGGTACCGATTCTGATCATGACCCTGGCGATGCTGGTGATCATGGCCGAGACCACTGGCAACTGCCTGGCCATCGGCAAACTGGTCGGCAAACCGACTACGCAGCAGACCCTCGGCAACGCCTTCCGCGCCGACGGCTTGTCGACCATGCTCGGTGGTGTGTTCAACAGCTTTCCCTATAACGCTTTCACGCAAAACACCGGCCTGATTGCGCTTTCGAGCATCAAGAGCCGCTTCGTCGTTGCCGCCGCTGGCGCAATCATGGTTTTGATGGGCTTGTTCCCCAAGCTCGGCGCGTTGATTGCGGCGGTGCCCACTCCAGTCCTGGGCGGCTGCGCGATCGTCATGTTCGGCATGACCACGGTGGCGGGCATTCAGGAATTGTCACGGGTGCAGTTCGAAGGCACACGCAACGCCATCATTGTTGCGGTGTCGGTCAGCGTCGGCGTCTTGCCAATGTCGTTTCCGGCCCTGTTCGAACACGTCGGCCCGACGCTGAAACTGGTGCTCGATAGCGGCATTTTCCTCGGTGCGATCACCGCCATTCTGCTCAATGTACTGCTCAACAAACAAAAACCATCGACCGACGCCGTCGGCGCTTCCACGGCCGAACTGGCTGACTGACCTTTGTCTTTTTCCACTGCCCAGGAGTTACCCATGAATCAATTCACTCAGCTTGTCCCGGCCGGCGTCAGCGATCTGGACCTGGCATTGCTGCGCCAGACCATCGCCCTGTCGCAGGCGTCGAAACAACGTGGCCGGCACCCGTTTGCGGCGCTGGTGGCGGACCGCGACGGCAAGGTCATTGCCGAAGCGGGCAACAATTCGATGCCGCCGGAAGGTGATCCCACCCAGCATGCCGAACTGGTCGCGGTCGCTGCGGCGGCGAAGCGGTTGTCACCCACGGAGCTGGAGGCGTGCACGCTGTACACCAGCGCCGAACCTTGCTGCATGTGCGCGGGTGCGGTGTATTGGACCGGTGTCGGACGAGTGGTGTATGCGTTGTCGGAACATGCTTTGCTCGGGCTGACCGGCGATCATCCGGAGAACCCGACGTTCTCGTTGCCGTGTCGCGAAGTGTTTGCCAGAGGGCAGCGCACGGTCAGTGTCTTCGGGCCGATGCTGGAGGCAGAGGCGGCTGAGCCGCATAAAGGGTTCTGGTCTTAGTTGTTATGGATCGTTCCCACGCTCCTGCGTGGGGACGCATCCGCTGACGCTCTGCATCACTTTTACTTCGCCGGGATGACATCCACACATTCCCCAGCGGAATGCCCCCCATGAAATCATTGGATTTTTCTTCTCCACGCTCACCGCGTAGCGTGTCGCAAAGACAAGGAGAATCGCCATGACCCAACCCGCCACTGACGCCGCCGGCAAATTCGACACCTCCCGCGCCAACGAATATGCCCGGCAAAGCCGCATTGCCCTGGCTGGCTACGATGCCTGTCACGACCTGTCGGCCTGCATGCTCGCCGCCAGCCTTGGGCAGTCGCGTCCGGCAAACGTGCTGGTGGTGGGCGCGGGGGGCACCGCGCAGGAAATCATCGCCATGGCCGCGCTGGAGCCGGATTGGCACTTCACTGCGGTCGATCCTTCCGGGCCGATGCTTGATGCTGCGACCGAACATCTGCGCGCCAATGATCTATTGCACAGAGTCCAGATACATCTCGGTCATGTCGAAGACTTGCCGGCCGACGCATCTTTCGACGCCGCCACCCTGATCGGTGTACTCCACCACCTGGGCGGTGACGAGGCCAAGCAACAAATACTGCGCTCCATTCAGGCCCGCCTCAAACCCGGCGCGCCATTGATCGTGGCCGGCAATCATTACGCTTACGCCAGTCAACCGTTGCTGCTGCAAGCCTGGAGCCAGCGCTGGCGACAGCAGGGCGCAACCGCTGACGAGGTGCAGGCGAAACTCGGGAAGATTTTGCAGGGCGCTGATCCGCCGCACTCGGAGGCGGCGGTGCAGGCCTTGTTACATGGTGCCGGGTTCGGCGATGCAACGCGGTTTTTCAGCAGTCTGTTCTGGAGCGCCTGGCTGACGTGCAAGCTCAGCCAGGCGACCCGACTTGCCTAAGCCTCCGTCCAGTCCAGAGCTGCCGTCTCGCGCCATTTTACGTCGGTGATCCCATAACGCTCGGCCTGGGGTTTGGAAACCACTTTCAACGGTGGTTTACCCGGTTTCGGAATCGGCGCAATACCGGCGTCACAGCTCGCCCAATGCCAAGCGTCGGCGTTGCGCATACTCTTGGCGCGGATGACGAATGATTTTGGCTGGTCGTGATGTTTGTATTCGATGACGAAAATATCGGTGCTACGCATGAGTTCCTCCTTACGCTCATACGTAAATGATTTTGTCCGACAAGAAAAATTCAAAGGATTTTCTGGCCGGATGATCAGCGTCACTCAGCGCTCTAAAACGCGGTTCTTCATGAAGCCGCGCAGGTTCATCAGGAACAGGCAAAGCTGCAGAACGATCAGCGCGTAAGCCCCGGCATGGACGCCCCAGATCACCCACAGCAAATTGCTCAGACTGAAACAAACGAAGCCGCTCATGCGCCGTTGCGGTTGTTGCGAACCGATCAGCCACGCGGCCAGAACGGTGACCAGCATCGCCGGCCATTGCACCCAATCCAGATATGCCAACGCTCTGTCCTCTGCACAGATTTATTGATACGGAAAGGGTACACAGCAACCGGAGGATGGTCACCGTTGAGCCTTGAATCTTGTCCCAACAAAAAAACACTTGGATCACAAACCCAAGTGGTCGGAAGTATTCGGCGCTTTAATCAAGCCACCGGAATAGGAGTTTCCAGCAGCGACAGATTGAACTGCTCGATCAACCCATGCTCGTTCGCGCCCTGGTTGGCTCGCAGCGGCAAGACTCGGTCAACCAGCACTTCGGTAGTGGCGGTTTCCAGCTTGATCAGGGTTTCCTCGATGAACTCGCCCAGCGGCATGGCGCGCTCGTCGCCGCTCTTGTGAATCAGGTCGGTATCAACCCAAGGTGGCGCGATTTCCAGGACCTTGACGCTGGTGTCGCGCAGCATGAAACGCTGCGACAGCGAGTAGGAATGGATCGCCGCTTTGGTCGCCGAATACAGCGCCGTGGTCGCCAGCGGCAGGTAGGCCAGCACCGAGCTGTTGTTGATGATGTAGGCCTCGGGCTGGCGCTTGAGGTGTTCGACGAACGCCGCGCTGACGCGCACTGGGCCGAGCAGGTTGGTCTGCAACAGACCGACGGCCTGTTCATCGTTGTAGTCGCCGGAACCCGCGTTGTCGAAGGGCATGATCCCGGCGTTGTTGATGATCACGTTCAACGACGGATGGCGGCGGATGACTTCGGCGGCGACGTCCTTGATCTGCTGCGCATCGTTGATGTCCAGCTGCACGGTGTCGATGCCCGGATTCGCCTGGGCAATCTCTGCCAGCAGGGTCTGGCGACGACCAGCGATGATGACCTTGTTGCCGCGCTGATGCAGGGCCTCGGCCAGTGCGCGGCCGATGCCGGAAGTGCCGCCGGTGATGAAGATCGTGTTGGCTTCAAGTTTCATGAGCTGCGTCCCGCGAGTGGATTGATTGGTATGCAAGCCATGATGGAGAAAACCTGCTCCGACCTGAATGGCGTATGTGGTAGTGTTTCAGGACATTCAACAACGGAGCGCGACCATGCATCGAGTCGGCTATCTGCTCACGGAAGGTTTTCAGGTTATGGCGCTGGCGACCCAGTCGGTGTTCGAGTTCGCCAACATCGTCACCGGCAAAGCCGTGTACAAGGTGCAGAACTTTTCCCAGGCCGGCGGCATCGTCAGCTCCTCGCTGGGCTTGCACGTCGATACGTTGCCACTGACGCAGGCGGGGCTGGCCGACAGTTGGCTGGTGGCTGGCACGCTGACTCCGCTGACGCCGCCCGATGCTGACGTGCTGCAAAGCGTGCGCGGGCTCGCCGACGGCGCACGCCGCGTGGCCGGCATCTGCACCGGCTCGTTCGTACTGGCGCAGGCCGGAGTGCTGGATAACCGCCGCGTGACCACGCACTGGGCGTTCGCCCCGGCGCTGCGCAGGATGCATCCGTCGGTGAATGTCGAGGACGACCGCATCTTCATCATCGACGGCCCGGTGTGGACATCGGCGGGCATGACCGCTGGTGTCGACATGGCGCTGGGTATGGTCGAGAAGGATCTGGGCAGCGAAATCGCCCGCTCGGTCGCCCATCGACTGGTGATGCATCAGCGTAGGTCCGGAGGGCAGTCGCAGCATTCGGAACTGCTCTCGCTGTCGCCCAAATCCGACCGCATTCAGAGTGCGCTGGATTACGCGCGCAAGCACCTCAATCGCCCGTTGAGCGTCGAAGAACTGGCCGAAGTGGTGTACCTGAGTCCGCGGCAATTCACCCGCGTGTTCACCGCCGAAACCGGCCAGTCACCAGCCAAGGCGATAGAGAGCCTGCGCCTGGAAGCGGCGCGTTTGCTGATCGAGCAGAGCAGTCACAGTCTGGATATTGTTGCCAGAGAAACCGGGTTTCGCGACCGTCGGCACATGCGCGAGGTGTTCATGCGCGGCTTTGGCGTGCCGCCGCAGGCGGTACGGCGGGATTCGCGGCGGATGGTATGACGTGACCAAGGTCTACGAAAAAATGTTGACCCCCATTCTGCCGATCAGGAATACGAGCAGAATCAGGAAAAAAACTCTGATGAAACTGCTTCCATAACGTAATGCCAGAAAGACACCGGTCAGTGCACCGGCCATATTGCATAAAGCAACTATGCCGCCAATCGCCCACAAGACATTACCGGAGGGGATAAAAAATATGAGCGCAGCGCTGAACGTCCCCAGATTGACTAGTTTTGCAGAGGCTGATGCATTGAGGAAATCAAAGCCAAAGACCTTGACGAAAATAAACAGCAGCAGGCTGCCACTGCCCGGTCCGAAGACACCATCGTAGAAACCGATCAGGCTGCCGAAGAAAACTCCAAGGCAAATGTCTTTCGTTCCGAAGTGGCGGTCTTTGCCTGCCAAACCAAGTTTTTTTTCCATAAACGTGTAGATAGCCATGACTATCAATATGAAAAAGACAACGATCTCCATCAGTCTTTTAGGGACAAGGGATACTGAGAGAGCTCCGAGAAAAGAAAATAAAAAAGCGGCGAGCATGGTCGGAAGCATTAAATTCCAGCGGATTTTTATGCGCTTCAGGTAACCCGATATTGATGAAATATTGCCTGCCAGAACGGCCAGTTTGTTGGTGCCGAAAATGGTGGCAAGGCTGTACTGGGGTAGGGCATGTAGAAGTGCCGGCACCTGTACCAGGCCTCCGCCACCGACCGCAGCGTCTATCAGGCCACCACAAAACGCGAAGAAACCCAATGCAAGAACAGCGTGTTCAACATCCATGCGATAGATCCCTGCGGAACGTCATTTGGCCGGAAGGTTCATGAGTCGCTCGTGGTTTGGTTTAAATGTCGTCAAAACATGCCGATCATTCTCCAAGCTCACATTATGAGAGTTCATCGGCATGCTTCGTTAATCAATAGAGATCAACAGGTCATAATCCGATGCATGGCGGAGAATGCATTGCCGACTCTTTCATTGTAATTGAGCATGATGCCCTTCAGTCGCGCAGGCTTGAATTCCAGACCTACCGTCTGACCGTAAGCTTGCGCGGCCGCCAAGGCATGCAATCCGTGTTTGTTCTCAACTTCTCCGGAGTGCCCCATTACGTAGCCTTTGGCGTTACGCAGGTTTTGCGTGTTTGTCCTCAAGAACGGATTGGCCGCGAGGAGCTTTGCTTCAATATATTGAGCGATGAAATTGTATTCACGACCGTTCCACAGTTCAGATGAGATTGAAACCATCATCGCATCCATAATTGAAGATTTGTGTTCCTGCGAGTTTAGTGCCGTTTTATGCTTGGCGACCCCGGTGTTGTATAGGAAGTCCGCGAAGTCATTGCATTCAGCAATTTTGAATTGTTCTTCAACCCAGGCTGACGCACCAAAAGCTGCAGTCATGTAGCTGTACATTCCGTCATGGCCCTGATGTCCAAGACCGAAATCATCTTTCGCCACTTCATGCATATGCGCCATGACATTGTGGTAACCCTCACGTCTGTCGGCAGATACCGATATCGCATCCGCCGACAGGCGCATGATGATTTTTGCCGAGACAAGGCTGGTGGTTTTATGGGTTTCATTCCACCCATTGAAAAAGCTCAATACCGACGAGTCTATTACTGGCTTTTCGAGGAACGCCCTGAATGCGCTTTCAGCCGCCAGTTGCGCGTCTTGCGTGATGGAATGATTGAGTACCTCAAGCATGGCGTCCTGTATCTCAGAAACGTTGCCGACGCAGGCCAGCAACGGTTGACGCCGTTGGTTTTCTTCTAAGGTACGTCCGGGAATTTTCAAGTTGCGTATGTGCTTGGGCAGGGCCTGGATAAATGTCTCGCCAAATTCTTGCATGGATTTATGTTCAAGCGGTTCCAAACGACTCCGTGGCGATGCTGAGCTCATGATGTGTCCTTCTCCCTAAAGACCTATGAAATGTTTGGTTTTAACGCACTTTCTTGCCTTGCAGCGGCGAAATTAGCCCGATTTGTTGACCTGCGACAAGTGACTTATACTGACCCAATCATTCATTTTTAATGAGCGTTTACATGGAGTTTTCGCAACTGGTCATGTTCAAGGCAGTAGCCGATCTGGGCAGTATCGTCCGTGCCTCGGAGCGATTGCACTGCGTGCCGTCCAACATCACCAACCGCATCAAGCTTCTGGAACGTGAGCTTGGAGCTGACCTGTTTATTAGGAAAGGCAGAGGATTGATCATCAGCCCTTCAGGTCGGCTTTTTCTCGGCTATACCAACAAAATCCTGTCTTTGTGCGAAGAATCGCAACGAGCGCTTGATCCGTCGTCAGCTCCTTCGGGAGAACTCAGGATTGGTGCCATAGAATCATCCGCTACCGGCCGGTTACCCAAAGTGCTATCCAGGTTTCATCAACTTTATCCGGCTGTACAAATGCAATTCAGCACTGGCGATTGGTCACAATTATCCGCAGAAGTGGTCAACTACACGTTGGACGGGGCAATAATTGCCGTCAGGCCAGAACATCCGGACATCGAGAGTCTGGAGATCTATGAAGAGGATCTAGTGGTGATTGCCTCGCCGTCCGCGGGGGTGATAAACCAGCCAGAGGACCTGCGCGGTGTGGATTTATTCATGTGGCCTGAAGGATGTCCCTACAGAAAGGCTTTGTTAACCTGGCTGGAGCGGTACAAAGTTTTCAACCCGATAACAAGCATAGCCAGTTATGGCACCATCCTTGGCTGCGTAAGTTCAGGCGCCGGGATATCGTTGGTGCCGAGAGGCATGTTTGAACAGTTCCGCCAGCTCGGCGGTATTCAAGGATTCTTCTTCAATGACTTAAAGCCTGTGCAGAATTATTTTATCTGGAACAGGCACGTTGAATCTCATCGCGCAAAAGACAAGTTTGTCGATTTGCTTAAGGAAGAGTTCAAGGTTTGAGAAGTGGTCGGCAGTTGGCCCTATCCTGCAAAGTTCGCCTGCACTCGTCATTCAGCACAAGGGACCGAGCGCTTACAGAGATCACTGATAGGCTCTCGCAACCATGGTCATTGGATTGAAATAAATGAATCTGGAAGCGCAACTGCGGGATCTGATTGCTGAAGATCCCGTCCGCATGCACATCTTGCGAATAGTCAGAGATCTCAACTTGCCGGACTGCTGGGTTGCCGCAGGTTTTGTGCGCAGCCTGGTTTGGGATCATCTGCATCAGCGCCAACCTTCGCCGTTGCCCGAGGACATTGATGTCATATGGTTTGACAGAACACGTCCCGGTGATCAAACGGATTTGGCCTCGGAGGTCGATCTTGCAGCACTGTGCAGTGGCTTGAACTGGTCGGTGAAAAACCAGGCACGCATGCACCAGCGAAACGCCGATGCGCCTTATGGGGCGGCTGCGGATGCAATGACGTTTTGGCCGGAAACTGCTACGGCAGTAGGTGTCAGGCTTGATCGGCATGGTGCGATAGAGGTTTCGGCGCCGTTGGGGCTGGAGGATTTGTTTGCGCTGAAAGTGCGACCAACCGCCCGATTTGAAAGTGATAAAAATGCGGTGTTTGTGGAGCGCGTGCAGTCGAAGAGATGGCTCGAGATCTGGCCGAAGTTGACGCTTGTAACGCAGGGTTGATGCCACCCCGATGGATCGTTTAAACCGATAAGGAAATCTTTATGCATCCCGACAAGGCCTGTGCTGTGGTGCTTTGTTTCGCACAGCGCCCGCGAATCCTGTTGTTTCGACATCCACAGGCTGGGGTGCAGTTAGTAAAAGGAACCATTGAGCGCGGAGAAACACCCGCCGAGGCCGCTTTGCGAGAACTGGCGGAAGAGTCCGGTATCCACAATGCGACAATCAGTGAAGATTTAGGATGCTGGGAGTCTTGCCACCACGGACAAGTCTGGTCGTTCCAACTTTGCGAGGTGCGTGAGCCACAGCAAGAGCGATGGTCTCATCAGACACTGGATGATCACGGCCATGTTTTCGAGTTTTTCTGGGCCTCGCTCGATGAGTTACCGTATGGCGATTGCCATCCTGTCTTTCGTCGAGCGCTGGGGTTTTTGATGGAGATTTTGAAGTACCAAGAACAACTAGCGGCACACGACTGAGGAGCAAAATGGAGATCAACCGCCTGCTCAAGAAGCGACAGTTGAATGTGCAGGAACAGAATGCCGTGACGGCCCATCGGCTTATGACGACCGCAAAATTCTGGCGTAACGCCGGTCTTCCCGTCGCCTTGGTTGGTTATGGCGAAACCCAGGGCATCGACTGGGCGGGCAGCGTGGTACTTGAACTGGAAGTCGATTTCCCCGGCATGCCACGGCTGTATGGCTTGATCCTGAATCAGGCAGAACGGTTCATAGCCTTTGAAATCGACACCGACATTGATCACCAATTCGTGGAAACTGTAGAGCGATGGGAAGATGTAACTTCCATTCAGAACCATGCGGTTTCCCAGCGCGGCACTGGTAGAGGTTTCGCTGTAATTGCTCTTCAGGTCAGACGGGAAATTTCAGGATCGTGATAGGCAAGGATCGCCGGGAACCTAAGCACAATCCCCTTGTAGGACTGAGCCTGCTCGCGATGACGCCAGCCCATTCACCGCCACATAAACAGAAAACCCTCAGCCCGTTTAAACAGTAGCTCCAGCCTCAAGCAAACGGCTACAACGCCTTGCGCCATTCCCTACGACTACGCCAGAATCCGCCGGCTTGTGCGTCTGCAGTTCCCTCCGTAACTTGATTCCTGTCACTGCTCATCAGTGATCGGGTCTGCAAGCCCGTCGGAAATCAGTCGCATAGCCCTGCCAAAGGACACTTGTCGTGTCCGCTCAATGGCGGCTTTGTGCGGGAGACCTTCGGGTCTGCCGGGTTCCTGATTTCCCGGTCTTGCAGACCCGCACACAGCTGCCACCCATCATCTGCAAGTGATGTTGGCAGCTCCAGACGAATAATCAGGAGTTCCACCATGTTCAAAGTCACACCCAATCCCCCAACCACCGACCCCGCATCGCCCTACGAATCCTGCGGCTCGAAAAAGCTCCACGAAGCCGCCGAACGCGCCCTCGATCACTACCTCGGCCCGGCAGACATCCTGGCCAGCACCAACACTCCGGAACAGATGTTCCTCGCCAACCCGAAATACGACACCGAGTCCCTGCTGGCCAACGCCAGCGAATCCCTCGGCTCGGCCACCACCATGCTCTACGACTTCGCCGCGCTGCTCGACAACCCGCGCCGCAAGACGCTGCTGGGCATTGCCCAGGTCGTCATGCTCGGCGAAATCGCGGTAAATCAGGCGTTGGATAAAGTCGAAATAGCCAAATGACCCGCAATGCGACGAGCGCAAAACCTCGTCGCAATCCCCGGGCGCACGATGGCTGGCACACGGCCACGGCTTGCACCACCCGGGCTCGACTGTCACCCTTCGGGCCGTTCTTCAAGGATCAGAACAAGGAATCAAGGATTGAGTGGTTACGTTCCAAACCCGCCGAAAAACTACCGCTACGAACAAGGTCGAACGTTTCTGCGAGCCGGGGGAGGGAGCGCCAGCGGCGCTGAACCAAATGACGACAAAGAATCCGCGCGCGGTTGGGAGGTACGGGGAAACCGGTTATTGGCGCAGATCTGCTCAAGCGAATTTCGTACGCTGGCAATCTATGTACGCCCTGCCATGACCACAAGCACCAGACTCAGAACGCTGGCGGAATTCTTGCGAACGGAGCTGGAGGTAACTGCGATTTATCTCTACAAGGGTGAAATAGGAAGCTATGCCCAGGTAGACCTTGAGAGCCTGCAATTCTGCTGATCCGGTATCGAGCCGGGGGCGATAAGCAGGACTCGCCAACCAAGAGTCCCGCCACCACACCCCCTCAAACCTCAGCCTTCACCCCAACCTTCACCGGCGCTTTGCGGTACGTCAGCAAAACAATCCCGCTCACTACAATTACTCCCCCCACGATCTGTCCTCTGCTGAGCATTTGATCCAGCACAATCCAGCCCATCAACAATGTCGCCAATGGCTCAATGTTCATCACCGGTGCGTTGCGTGGCATGTCCAGCCTGGGCACGGAAATGAACAACACAATGAAGCCGGTCCCATAGAGCACGACGAGCGTGGCAAGGGCCAGCCAGCCGGTTGAGGTGGCGGGAAGGTTGAGTCCGCCGGGGAGGGCGCCGGTCAGGCCGGCCAGGTTGACGCTGCTGAAGACGATGAAGATGGTCAGCAGGCTGCGCACCGAGCCGCGCACTTGCGACAGCTTGTGATCAGTGATCCACAGCGCGCAGGCGAATACGCTGGCGGCGCAGAAGGCGAGTGCAACGCCCAGTAGCCATTCCGGACCGACGCTGGCGCTGTCTGACAGACGTCCGGGGACGTCCAGTACGAACACCAATCCCACGAGAATCAAGCCCATCAACATCGCGGTGCGCGCGCTTGGTCGTGGGCCGCCCAGCGCCCAGGTCAGCAAGGCGAGCAGGATCGGAAATACGTTGGCCACCAGCAGCGCCAGGGCGACCGGCACCCGTGCTACGGCGGAATACAGACACAGACTCTGCGCAGTGATCAACAGCCCCAACAGTAATTGCCAACGCCACGCGCCTGTCGGCAGGCGCAGGCTTTGCCGCTGCCACAGGACGAGAATGGCCAGCACCAGCAAGGTCCCGCCCGAGCGCATCAGAATCGCCAGCAATACGCCCGCGCCATCATCAAAAGCGACCCGTGCCGCGACGTGGTTGCCGGCGAACGCACAGCCCATGCACAACAGAATGATCACGGCGAGATAGCGAGGGAAGGGCGGCGGTACGGTTGGCGCAAACTCAGGACGGGACATGGCAGATCTCAAAAATGATAGCCACTCGGGGTGGCTCAGGTTTTTATTATGTTGTCGTACAACTGCCCAATTTGTACCGTAATCGGGCGGGGCCGGCAAGCTTGAAAGGCTTGTCAAATCGCTTGGTTGTGGTGCTACTTAGATCTAAGAGGTCGTATAACTTGCTTGTTAAGCCCGAGCATCGAGTCGAATTGCCCACCCATCCTCTCGAGCCTGACCGACCAGAAAATCCACAAAAGCCCGGGTTTTTGCTGGCAATAGTTTCTGGCTGGAAAAGTACAAATAGATCTGCCCTGCATCGACATACCAATCGGGCAAAACCCTTTCCAGCGTACCGTCCTGCAGATAAGCCAAAACATCTGGAACTGCCAACAGCGCAACCCCCAACCCCAGTCGGGCGCACTGACACAGCGCTTGCGGATCGTTGACCAACAGGCGCGGCGCCAACTCCAGCGGTGCCCGTTGCCCGTCGGGGCCTTGCAGCATCCAGCTGCGCACCTTGCCGGTCTGCACCGAGCGCATGGCCAGATGATCCAGCGTCGCCAGCTCTTCAATGCGCTGGACGCGCGGGCGCCCCGACAGATACTCCCGCGAGGCCACCAGAATCAGATGCGCCGGGGCGATGGCTCTGGCGACCACACCTTGCGCGAGTTCAATGCCGCCACCGATGGCCGCATCAAATCCATCCGCGATGAGATCGACCTGGCGATTGTCGACATGCCATTCGGGGATCACGGCGGGATAGCGATTGAGAAATTCCGGCATCAGCGGCAGCAGGAAATCCCTGGCGAAACCGGGTGCTGCGCTCAGACGCAAAAGCCCTGAAGGCTCTCCGGCATTGCCGGCCACATCGGCAATCGCCGCCTGAACGCTTTCCAGTCCCGAACCGACGTTGGCCAGAAAGCGTTCTCCCGCTTCGGTCAGCGTGAGTTTGCGCGTGCTGCGCTGAAACAAGCGTACGCCGAGGTTGGCCTCCAGTTGCGCGACATTGCGACTGACCGCCGCGGGAGTCAGGCCCAGGCGCCGCGCGGCGGCAGAGAAGCTTCCCGCCTCGGCGCTGCGCACGAATGAGAGCAAATTGCCTAAGGTTTCCATCTGCGCACCTTCAACGAATGATTGAAAGTAATTCTAGTGGGCTTCCACTACTGGTGGAAGATCAAAAGGCGTCTCATAGCCTCATCACCTACATGAGGAAACAGACATGACTATCAGCATCATTGGTACAGGCTCCATCGGCACCGCCATCGCTCGGTTGCTCGTCAACGCAGGCCTGCCGGTCAGTCTGGCCAACAGCCGTGGGCCGCAGAGCCTTGCCGGTTTGGTCGACGAATTGGGCCCACTCGCACAAGCGGTGACCGCTCAGCAAGCCAGTCAGGCGGACATTGTTTTTCTGGCGGTGAACTGGTCGAAGATCCCCGACGCGGTACGCGATCTCGGGCCTTGGGATGGGCGCATCGTGATCGACGCCAACAACCCGATCGAGGCGCCACTGTTCAAACCGTTCGATCTGGACGGCCAGCCGTCTTCGCAAGTGGTGGCGCAGATGCTGCCCGGTGCGCACGTGGTCAAGGCCTTCAACCATTTGCTCGCGGCTCTGCTGAGCGATCCCTCCGCCGAGGGCGGCAAGCGGGTGCTGTTTTATTCCGGTGAAGATGCCGCGAGCAAAACCAAAGTTGCAGAGCTGATTACTCAACTGGGTTTTTACGGCATCGACCTGGGCGGTGTGCAGCAGGGAATGCTTGCGCAGTTTCCGGGCGGACCGCTGCCAGCCTTGAACCTGGTCAAACATGGTTGACCGCTGAGCCCGGGCAACCGGGCTTCACATACCAATCGAGGATTCAAAAATGTCTGGCTCAGATTCGCGAAATATCAATGAGGTGGAAAACTACGACGCCTTGCTGCGGGCCAACCTGCAGCGCGTGTTCAACGAGCGCGATGCACAGAAGCGCATTGCGGCGGTGCATGAGCTTTTTGCAGGCACACCGACGATGTACGAACCGACTGGCATCGTCACCGGGCGAGCGGCGATTTCAGAGGTGGCCGGTGCGTTGCTGGATCAGTTCGGGGCGGACTTCGCTTTTGTTCCCGAGGGGCCGGCGGTTGGGCATCATGGCTTGGGTTACCTGCGCTGGCATGCGGGCCCGAGCGCTGGGTCAACTGTTGTCAGCGGTGTCGACGTGGCGGAAATCAGCGAAGGGAAAATCGTGCGGTTGTGGGTATTGCTGGACCCGGCTTGAAGTTCAAACGCAGCTGGCAGACGCTCTCGTATTGGAAGTCCCTCAGGCGTGTCACGCACAAGCGCATATACTCGCTGAGGCGCTTTCGCTGCGAACTCCCAAAGAGACCTGTCAGGGCAGACGATGATCGACAGAACGGACCCCCCAAATGAATCGGCCAGCGACGAGACGCTGGGTGCCACGCAGCCCGTAACTGCGCTGAATTTGCGTTGGCTGATTCTCTCCCTGGTACTGCTGTCTGTTCTGGCGACGTTGGGCAACAGCCTTGTCACGGCCTACCGCGTGCAGCGCGATGCCTTGGTTGATCATGCGCTGCAGTCGAACAGCGCCTATGCAGCTAAGGTCGCCTCGAGTCTCGCTGAATTCATTCATTCAGCACAGAACCATCTGCGGTACAGCGCCAGTGAACTGGGCAAGGCCTGGGGTGACCCCAGCGTCATGCGCGCCGAAGCGCTGCGCCTGCAAAAACAGGATGCCGATTTCAACTCGATTGCCATAATCGATAGCACTGCCAAGGTGCTGGAGGCGTATCCGGATACTCTGCAAATCAACGGTTCAACGCTGCGTTCGGATGCCATTCTCAAAGCCATCGAGGCGAAGCGGCCCTTCATCAGCTCCGCGTATACGTCTGCCGCCGGCAATCTCGTCGTATTCATCTCCGAACCCGTTTACGACTCTGCTGAGCGTTACGTGGGCATCATTGGCGGCTCGGTTTATCTGCGCGAAGACAACGCGCTGCACACCCTGATCAGCCGCCATTTTCACCACGAAGGCACCTTTGCCTTTGTAGCGGATCAGGATCGCCAACTGCTTTTTCACCCTGAGGCGGCGCGCATTGGCGACACCCTGGGCTGGAGCAAAACCGTCGATGCGGCGTTGCGTGGCGAGAGCGGCTCGATGAGCGTGCGTAATTACAAAGGCGTACCCATGCTCGCCGGGTACGCTCAGGTGCCGGGCGCTGGCTGGGCGGTGGTCGCGCAGCAGCCGCGCGAGGTCAGCCTGGCGCCGCTGAACACCTTGATGCGCGATGTGCTGCTGGGAATGCTGCCTGCCGCCCTGATCGGCTTCGTACTGATCTGGTTCGGCACCTTGCTGATCTGTCGACCGCTTAATCAGCTGTCGCGTATTGCCCGGCAGTTGTCAGCGCCCCAGGCCAGCGAGCAACTTCGCCACGTCAAGGCCTGGTATCACGAGGCGTTTTCCATTCGCCAGGCGATGCTTGCCGGCGTGCAGTTGTTGCAAGCGAAGCTGGGCCACCTTAACCAGCAGGTGCTGACCGACCCCATGACCGGACTGGCCAATCGCAGAGCCATGGATCAGGAGTTGCGCCGCCTTGAGCGCACCGGGCAGACATATTCGGTGTTATCGCTGGACATCGACCATTTCAAAAGGGTTAACGACACCTTTGGCCACGACAAGGGCGATCTGGCTATCAAACAGGTCGCGCATACGCTGCAAACCTATTCCCGCGTCGGCGACCTGGCGTGCCGAGCCGGGGGAGAGGAGTTCTTGCTGATTTTGCCGCAAACCGGTGTCGAGTCAGCCAGTGCCATCGCTGAGCGGATACGTCAGGCCATTGCGACCAGTGATATTCCGACCGTGGGGCGCATTACCGCTTCGATCGGCGTGGCAACGTGTGAACACTTGCCGACTACTGCAGAAATTGTCCTCAAGAAAGCCGATGAATGCCTCTACCGCGCCAAACAGGGTGGACGCAATCGAGTGGAATCGTACTTGTCGATGGCCTCGAGCGATTCCGAATGAGGCTACAAATTGATGCATGTCACGGGGCTTTCAACTAATCGGCAGAGTTGTTGATTCTGCCTCGATTCCACGCTAAAAGCAGCGGTAGGTGCCGCGCAAACGGCGCGTCCAGCACTCGCGAAGACGCGTCACGGGCCAAATCATTCGGGCGGTGAAATGAAGCGTTCCAAGATCATGCGGCGGGGAATATTGCTGACGGCCCTTGCGGTGATCGTCCCGTTGGGCATGACCCTAGCGGCTGGCTGGATGCTGTCGATCTACGCGGCTCATGACCGCCTGCAAACGCTCGCCGCGATTGCCAACGATCGCGCCAGTCAGACATTTGCGCAGGCCTCCCAGGCACTGAAAAGCATTGCTGTCACTGACCTCGAACCCTGCTCGCCACAGGGCATCGAGCAGATGCGCATGATTGCCATCAATACGTTTTCGGTCGAGACGGTCGGCTACGAAGAAGATGTATTTGCCTGCACGTCATGGGGCGCCACGCCGCCGCGGTCGAAGCAATGGGCGGAGGATTTCGTCACCGACGACGGGGTGAAGGTGTCCATCGATGCGCAGGATGACAACGAGCTGATCAAACCGATGCTGGCGTTGCAGTTTGCTGCGTTCAACGTGCTGGTCGACCCGGAACAATTTCGCGAAGTCGTACTGGATGAAGGCGTGAGGCTGGCCGTCGGCACACGTCAGGGCCGCTTGCTCGGCCCGGCGGACCCGAACATGGCGAGTTTCCTAGCCTTGGTGCATGAGGGGCCTACGCATGGCCTCAAGGACGGCTTTCTCTACACACTGGTGGCCCAGGGCAACTTCACCGTAATTGCCGCAATCCCGCGACAGGAACTGCTGCGCAGCCTCGGGCAACACGTGCTTTATCTGCTGCCGATCGGTCTTGTCATCAGCGTAGGCCTGGTCATTGCGAGCCTGCGCTGGTGGCGTCGCAAGCTGTCCCCGCTGGCGGCACTGGAGCGCGCGGTGCAGCGACAGGAGTTCGTGGTTCATTATCAGCCGATCATCGAAATTGAGACCCGGCGCTGCATCGGCGCCGAAGCCTTGATCCGCTGGCGCAAACCCAACGGCACGCTGGTCTACCCGGACGTGTTCATCCCGCTGGCCGAATCCAGTGGCTTGATCGAAGCGATCACTGACCAAGTGGTTCACCGCGTGTTCGCAGACCTTGGCGCCATGCTCGCCAGTGACCGTTCGTTGCACGTGGCCTTGAACCTGGCCGCCGCCGATGTGAGCTCCGGGCGACTGATACCGACTTTATTGAATGAAATCCGTCGCCTCGACGTGCAACCCGCGCAGATATGGCTTGAAGTGACAGAGCGCAGCCTCGTCGATCTAACGTCAGCGAAAATAACGCTGGAGCGCGCGCGGAGCGCCGGGTTTGTTGTCGCGCTGGATGACTTCGGCACCGGCTATTCGAGTCTGCAATACCTGCAGCAATTACCGCTGGACGTGCTCAAGATCGACCGATCCTTTGTTGAGCAGATCAGCGAAGCAGAGGAGAAGACCTTACTGGTCACTCACGTAATCCAGATGGGCCACGCGCTACGGCTGACACTTGTCGCTGAGGGCGTCGAGACCCCGGCACAGCTAAACTTCCTGGGCGCCAACCAGGTGCGCTATGCACAGGGATGGCTGTTTGCGAAAGCCATGGAGTGCGCACAGTTCCAACAGCTCTATCTGGACGGTCGGCCTTGCATCGACGCGCGCATTCTTCAGGACCCGATTGTTTCCTGAAAGAAACGAGTCAAAAAACCACATTGACATATCGAAAAATCTCGATATCCTCGGCGCATGGAACTGATCGAAATCTTTAAAGCCCTCTCGAACCCGACGCGCCTCAAGATCCTTGAAGGCCTGAAGGATCCCGTCAAGAACTTCCCCCCGCAGGATGAGGGTGACGTTCTCGTCGAGGGTGTCTGCGTCAGCAGCATCCAGGAAGGTATCGGCTTGTCGCAGTCGACGGTGTCGAGTTACCTGGCCACGTTGCAGCGGGTGGGGCTGGTGGAAGTGCGACGCATCGGTCAATGGACCTACTACAAACGCAATGAGGCTGCTATCAGCGCGCTTGCAGAGATCATAGGGAAAGAGCTGTAAATTTTTTTACTCTAGGATATCGAGAATTCTCGATATCCCTCTTTATCGATACGAGGTTTTGCCATGAAAGCGATGATTTTGAAATCCTTCGGCGGTCCTGATTCGTTCGAACTCAGCGACGTTCCAAAACCGGTTCCGCAAGCGGGCCAAGTGCTGGTCCGAGTGCACGCTACTTCCATCAATCCGCTGGATTATCAGGTTCGGCGCGGTGACTATCCCGATCTTGTGCCGCTGCCAGCCATTACCGGTCACGACGTGTCGGGCGTGGTTGAAGCCATCGGGCCGGGCGTGAGCGCTTTCGCGCCGGGCGACGAAGTCTGGTACACCCCGCAGATATTCGACGGGCAGGGCAGTTATGCCGAGTACCACGTCGCAGCCGAAAGCATCATCGCCAGAAAGCCTGCCTCGCTGAGCCACCTTGAGGCGGCCAGTCTGAGTCTGGTCGGCGGTACGGTTTGGGAAGCGCTGACCGTGCGCGCCGTGCTCCGCGTTGGCGAAAGCATTCTGATCCACGGCGGCGCCGGCGGGGTCGGCCATGTGGCGATTCAGGTGGCCAAAGCCATGGGCGCCAGAGTGTTCACCACCGTGCGCGAGTCCAACGCCGATTTCGTCCGCAGCCTGGGTGCCGACGTGGTGATCGATTACACCCAAGAGGATTACGTCGAAGCGATCATGCGCGAAACCGCCGGGCATGGCGTTGATGTGGTGTTCGACACCATCGGCGGCGATACCCTGTCCCGCAGTGCCGACGCGCTCGCCCAGCTTGGCCGCGTCGTCTCGATCGTCGACATCGCGCAGCCACAAAACCTCGTCCAGGCCTGGGGCAAGAACGCCAGCTACCACTTCGTCTTCACCCGGCAGAATCGCGGCAAACTCGATGAATTGAGCGCGTTGGTCGAGCGCGGCCAGTTGCGGCCCCACGTTGGCGCGGTCTATTCCCTCGCCGACATCCCGCTCGCCCACGCCCGACTGGAGAGCGCCAACAACGGTCTGCTGGGAAAAATCGCCATCGCCGTCGAGCCTTCGCTCATCGCCTGAATCCGCTTACTGATTTTGGAGAAACATCATGGTTTACGAGATCGCTGTGCTGCCCGTTCACCCGCATCAGACTGAAGCCTTCCGACGGGCATTTGCCGAAGTCGAACCGTTGCTGACCCGCGCCAAGGGATATGGCGGCCACTTGCTGGCGCAAGGTATTGAAACCCCCGAGCAATTCAATTTGATCGTGCGCTGGCAATCGCTTGAGGATCACTCGCCGGGCTTTGAGGACAGTGAAGACCACCAGCGGTTCATGCTGGGGCTGGAGGATTATTTTTCCGCAGAGCCGAGCGTGTATCACATTGAGGGTGGTGCTTTTCCGGGTGGCGATTTTGGCGTACCGGACAACGGTGCCAGCGTAGGCATCTGAGGGAGTATGTGGCTGTTCGTCACACGCGGCTGTAACTGGTCGAGCACTGCTTGTGATGAATTGCCACTTTAATTCCTCTTTGGCCTGTTCATGGGGCAGGGGTGGCAGGCAAAATGCGCCGTTTTCCATATGTCTCGTACTGCTGCTCATCCAAGGAAGGCCACTTGAAAGTCACTCCCCACGCTTCCCTGCGCCCTGATATCTGGCCAGCCGTTGTTCTATTGCTACTGGCAAGCCTGATCACGACCGGCTGCACGCGCTCCCATTCTCCAAGACCGGTGGAGCGCGATCCTTGTCTGGATGCCGGTCCAGCGCATACAACGGCCTACGCCAAATGCATGAGCGAGCGGAAAGAGCGCCAAGCTGAAGCGCTCAGAATACTGCTCAGTGATGATCCTGCTGACAATCCGCAACGGCAAGTGGCCGTGCCAGGCGACAGCGATTTCCAACCGTCTGATTTTCCTGACGACCCAATGCCAGCGAGTTTCCGCATGCCTTCCGACTTGAATCTCAAGGATACCCAGGCATTTCCTTACAAGTCTCGCATCAGCTGGAAATACGTGTCGGATCGCTTCCTGCCGAGTTCAAAGGAATCCGCGCGGATGATGCAGGTGGACCGCCTGATAAAGGCGGCCGTAACGGCGGATGGGTTCGCGAAGTGGGGGTGCACGGTCACCGGCGGAAAGCGTCAGGTGTGGGTTTTCTACACCCTGGACGACGCGGCCTTTGTCAGCCGTGTGCAGGCAGCTCTGGCGCAGACCGGGCCTTATCCGATTGAATTCAGCAGCCGTAAACAGGCAGATGTCAGTGCTGAGGTGCCGAACACCGAGCAAACTCGACTGACGCCCAAGCAATGCCTGGAGTGAAGACTCTCGACGGATAACCTCTTGAAACGGACTTCTCTCATCGCAAGGAGTCCGTAGCCGTAGTCGCTTCAGAGGCGTTCGTTGCGGGCGCAGCGATCATCTCATGCCGACCGCAACCTCTTCAGCACATCGATTTTCCTCCAACGTTAGCCCAGCGCTTTGGTGGTAGGCTGCATCCCCTCAGCCGTACTTTCTGTACTCCTGAATTGCCCTTTCCGAAATCTGCGCCGGCTCAGCTGCTGGCGTTGATGGATTTCCCCTGCGGACTACAGCCATGCGCCTGCCAGATTTCATTCTCGAAAACCTAGAGCCGATCCTGCAGGCCTGGGAAGATTTCGCCCGCACCATCGAGACACCAGGTGCGGAACTCGATAACGTCGCACTGCGCGATCACGCCGAGCAGATGTTGCGCGCCATCGTTATCGATCTGCGGAGCAAGCAGACCATCAGCGAGCAAATCGCCAAGGCCCAGGGGCATGCGCCGCGCGACGATGAAGAAACGGCTGCGGAAACCCACGCGGTGACGCGGCTGATGGCTGGTTTTACCATCGATCAGATGGTGTCGGAATACCGCGCGCTGCGCACCAGTGTGCTGAGCCAGTGGCTGCGTCAGGTCAAGGATGGCAAATCAGTGAATGTCGACGACATGACACGCTTTCACGAAGCCATCGATCAGGCGCTGGCCGAGTCGATTGCCAGCTACTCCCGTGCCGTTGAGGCTTCGCGCAACGTGTTTCTGGGGATTCTCGGCCATGACTTGCGCACGCCGCTGGGGGCGATTCTGCTCGGTGCGGATATGTTGCGTCGTACCGAAGCTACCGACCCGCGCACCAGCAAAGTGGCCAGGCAGATCTACGCCAGCGTGCAGCGCGCCAGCCAGATCGTGGGCGACCTGCTGGATCTGACGCGCTGCCAGATGGGGCCGGGGATTCCGGTGAAAAAATCCCTGATCGATCTCAGCCCTGTGTGCGAGCGGGTGATCGAGGAAATCCGCGCCTTTCATCCGCAGGCCAACGTGCGGTTCGACGCGACGGAAGCGGTGATGGGAGCGTTCGATGGCGCCAGGATGGAACAGGTCTTTTCCAACATCATCAGCAATGCGGTGACCCACGGCGACAATAATTTTCCGGTAACTGTCGAGTTGAACGTTCGCGAGGATTGCGCGGTGTTCACGGTGCACAACGGCGGGGAGCCGATTCCGGAAGACGTGTTGCCGTTCATCTTCAACCCGATGGGGCGCTTCTCGCAGCGCTCCGTAGTTGATCACGGGCCCGTCGCTGGCCTCGGGCTGGGCCTGTTTATCGCCTCGGAAATCGTCGCCTCGCATGCCGGCTCGATCGAAGTCAGCTCTGACCTGAAGGGCGGAACCGTGTTTCGCATAAAGCTTGCGATTGATGCCGAAAGCCCCGTCACCATATAGGCCAATCGATGGAGGGCCGGCCCCGGCCCTCCATCCTGATCACTCCTCCATCACCTCAACCAAACCGCGATCCTCACCGAGAAACCCGCCACTCTGGTGCTGCCACAGCCGCGCATAGGTGCCGTTCTTCTCCAGCAATTGCGCGTGGGTGCCTTGTTCGATGATGCGGCCTTCGTCCATGACGATCAGCCGGTCCATGGCCGCAATGGTCGACAAGCGGTGGGCGATGGCGATCACGGTTTTGCCCTGCATCATTTCATCGAGGCTTTCCTGAATCGCGACTTCAACCTCGGAATCCAGTGCGCTGGTGGCTTCGTCGAGCAACAGGATCGGTGCGTTCTTCAGCATCACCCGGGCGATGGCGATGCGTTGTCGCTGCCCGCCGGAGAGCTTGATACCGCGTTCGCCGACCAGCGTGTCGTAACCGCTGTGGCCCTGCTTGTCGCTCAACTGACTGATAAAACCATCGGCCTGAGCGTTCACTGCCGCGCGATGGATGTCTTCGTCGGTGGCGTCCGGGCGACCGTAGGCGATGTTGTCACGGATCGAACGGTGCAACAGCGACGTGTCCTGGGTGACCATGCCGATCACGCTGCGCAGGCTGTCCTGGGTGACCTCGGCGATGTTCTGCCCATCGATGCGGATCTCGCCGCGATCAACGTCATAGAAGCGCAGCAGCAGGTTGATCAGCGTCGACTTGCCTGCACCGGAGCGGCCGACCAGGCCGATTTTTTCGCCGGGGCGAATGTGCAGGGTCAAGCCGTCGAGCACCTGGCGTTCGCCGTTGTAGTTGAAGCTGACATTGTCGAAAACCACTTCGCCGCCGGCCGGCTCCAGCACTTTGGCATCCGGCGCATCCTGGACTTTCGGGCCGCTGGTCAGGGTGGCCATGCCGTCCTGCACGGTGCCGATGTTTTCGAACAGCGAAGTCATCTGCCACATGATCCAGTGCGACATGCCGTTGATGCGCAATGCCATGGCGGTGATCGCCGCGACGGCGCCGGTGCCGACTTCGCCCTGATGCCACAGCCACAGCGCGTAACCGCCGGCGCCGAGAATCAACGCCACCACCAGCGCCTGATTGACGATTTCGAACTGACTGACCAGCCGCATCTGGCGAAATCCGGTGAGCTTGAAATCTTCCATCGCTGCACGGGCAAAGTGCGCTTCACGCTTGGAGTGCGAGAACAGTTTGACCGTGGTGATGTTGGTGTAGGCATCGGCAATCCGCCCGGTCATCGACGAGCGCGCATCGGCCTGTTCCTGGCCGACCTTGCCCAGACGCGGGACGAAATACACCATCGCCAGCCCGAACAGAACGATCCACGCCAGAAACGGCAGCATCAGCTTCAGCGCAAAGCCACCGGCCAGCGCAATGATCGCGATGAAGTACACGCCAATGCCGGGGAGGATTTCGATCAAGGTGAACAGCACCTCGCGCACCGACAACGCAGTCTGCATGACCTTGGTCGTCACCCGGCCGGAGAACTCGTCGGAGAAGAACGACAGACTTTGCCGCAGCATCAACCGGTGAAAGTCCCAGCGCAGGCGCAGCGGCAGATTGATCGCAAGGATCTGGTGTTGGACCATCGTACGCAGCGCCACCAGGCCGATGCTGACCACCAGCACGATGCCGATGCCCCACAACACGCGGCTTTCCTCATCACCGGCAGCGCCGCCGGATTGCCAGGTCGAGAGCAGGTCCACCACTTGCCCGAGGAACGAAAACAGCCATGCCTCGTAGATCGACACGCTGGCGCTGAGCAGGGCGAAGGCCAGAATGTAGCCGCGCGCGCCCCGGGTGCACGCCCACAAGAAGCGCATCAGGCCGACTGGCGGTGGCGGCGCCTCGTCGGGCGGGAAGGGGTCGAGCCTTTGTTCAAACAGGCGAAGCATTGCGGTCTCCGAAGTGATCAGGGTGTGGGGATTCTGCCATCTATCGGCGGCGTTGCGGGGTTCACTGTAGTCATCAGGACGAATCCGTGTGCCTTGTCTTGACCGCAGCCAGGCGCAGAAGCTCAACGCAATCGTGCCAAGCGCAACCTTTCGTCGCTGATGCAGACCTGACACGGCACGCTCATCAACCTCTTTGAACTCTCGCGCAAGCTGCTCCGTCATCTTCTATGTGGGGGCTCGAGGCAATGTTGCCGTGTAGTCCCGTTTTTCCGTTTTCAAGTCAGAACGCGAGGGGCCACATGAATACTCAAGACAGCAGGGCAGGCTTTGAATCAGGTGATCCGAACAGCAAGCCTGGACAGGCTTTTGAACATTTGAAGGACGACCTCAACGAAGCAATTGGCGGCGCGCGGCAACAGGCCGACGCGCAATTCGGACAGTACCGCGACACCGCAGCCGAACAGATAGAAGCACTGGCCCAAGGCGCAAAGAGCTTCGTCTCGGAGTTGCAGGACAAGGACACGCTGGGCATGTCCGACTATCTGACGGACATGGCGGATTCCATGACCGGGCTGGCGGGCAACCTGCGCGGCAAGAGTGCCGAGCAGTTGCTGCACGATGCGGCGGATCTGGCGCGCAGCAATCCGGGGCTATTCATCGCCGGCAGCATCGCCATCGGTTTCGGCCTGTCGCGGTTTCTCAAAGCCGGCACGGCCGCAGCAGCGACGGTCAGCGCCGAGCATGATCCGGCGGCGGGCACGACATCGACGCCACCGCCAGCCGATTACGGCGCGCAGCGGTCCTATGAATCGTCAGTACCGTCATCGGCCCACGCCAATCCGGGACTGGCCACCGGCATCACCCCGACCTCGCCCAGTGACAGCGATCACCCCGCTGATTTTGCCGCGGCTTCCGTACCGCACGCACCCGACGCCAAAGGAGAACTGTGATGAACAGAGATGAATCTGATCTGAGCGGGGCAAGGCCCCTCGGCCAAACGGATGATGCTTCGGTGGTCGGTCTGTTGCGGCAACTGTCCCGTGAAGTTCCAGCGTTGTTCACCAAGGAGCTGGCATTGGCCAAAGCCGAACTGCAGAACAGCCTCAGCACGCTGAAGGCGGGCATCGGCGCGGTTGCCGGTGGTGCGATCGTGTTCCTCGCCGGCTTCATCATTCTGCTGATGTCGGCGGTGTACGGCCTGAGTATGTTCATGGCGCCATGGCTGGCCGCGCTGATCGTCGGCGTGGTGGTGATGATCATTGGCTTCGCCATGCTGCAATCCGGGAAGAAGCAATTCGAGCCATCTCACTTCAAACCTGATCGCACCCTCGACGCCTTGAACAAGGATCAGGAAGCGCTGCGGAGGAAAGTCTCATGAAAAGCGAACTGGATATCGAAGCGGAAAAAAGCCCGGAGCAGATCGAGCGCGAAATCGATGCGCAACGCGCGAGCATCGGCAACATCGTCGATCAACTGGAGAGCAAATTCACTCCCGGGCAGATGATCGATCAGGCCTGGGGAATGATGCAGAGCAACGGCTCGACGTTCTTCACCAATCTCGGCACCAGCGTGCGCAATAATCCGGTGCCAGCGGTGCTGACTTCCGTGGGGCTGCTCTGGCTGATGATCAGCCAGAATCGCCCACCGGTGCCGCAACCGACCTATCGCAGCGGGCCGGATCAGGACAAGGCTGGCGAATGGGCCGACGGTTTGGCCGACGGCATCGACACCGCCCGTGCGCATTTGCACTCGACTACAGACTCGCTGAAGGGCGGCTATGAGGCGCTGAAAGGCAAGGCCAGCCACCTCGGTGAAAACGTTGGTGCAGCGAAGGAAAACCTCAGCCATGCGATGCATGACGCCAGTGATCGACTGTCGCGTAATTCGCAAGTGCTTGGTCAGCAATTCAGCCACCTGCTCAAGGAGCAACCGCTGATGGTGGCTGCCGCTGGGGTTGCGCTCGGTGCATTACTCGGCGCGGCGTTGCCGACTACGTCCACTGAACAGCGCTACATGGGCCGCACAAGCGCGGGCATGGTCGACAAGGCCAAGCAACAAGCTCAGGAAGGGTATGAAGCAGTGCGTGACACGGTGACTCGAACCACTGAACAAACCGAGGTTGAGACCAGGCCGGATCCGGCGCGGCCGTCGTCTTCGGATTTGTCAGAGGGTCTGGGTACGTCTTGAAGGTGAGAAGCAAGGGAGGCCTGTAATGGGCCTCCCTTGTCGATGTGCGGCGGTCATTCGGTTTGCCGCTGTGGTGAGCCAGCGTGTAAAAACGTTGTGTCATTCAACGCGAATGTATCCGATCTGGCGCCTTCGCGAGCAGGCTCGCTCCCACAGGGATTTGGGTTGCGAAAAAGATTGCTGATCTGCCCCCGGATCTTTGTGGGAGCGAGCTTGCTCGCGAAAGCGCAGTGTCAGGCGATGATGATGTTGACTGTGCCGGCGCCTTCGCGAGCAGGCTCGCTCCCACAGGGATTTTGGTTGCGCTGAAGATTGTGGCCTTGCCCCGGACCATTGTGGGAGCGAGCTTGCTCGCGAAAGCGGTGTGACAGGCGATGATGATGTTGAATGTGCCGACGCCTTCGCGGGCAAGCCCGCTCCCACAGGGGATTTGGGTTGCGACAAGGATTGCTGATCTGCCCCGGACCATTGTGGGAGCGAGCCTGCTCGCGAAAGCGGTGGGTCAGGCAATGACAATGTTGAATATGCCGACGCCTTCGCGGGCAAGCCCGCTCCCACAGGGATTTGAGTTGGATTGAAGAGTTGCGTTTGTCAGCGGTTGTATTTCAGCGCTTCGACAAACGCCGCAAACGCTGCGGAGCTCTGGCGCCGGTTCGGGTAATACAGGTGATAGCCCTGAAACGTCGGGCACCATTCTTCCAGCACTTCCACGAGTCGCCCGTCGGCCAGATACGGCGCGACCAATTGCTCGGGCACGTAGGCCACGCCGATGCCGTCCACGGCGGCGTTGAGCACATGCATGATGCTGTTGAACACCAACTGCCCATCGACCTTCACGCTGAAATCCTGACCCTTGTGCGCAAACTCCCAGGCGTAAATCGCGCCGGCCGGTTGATGGCGGATGTTGATGCAAGTGTGCTCCGTCAACTGATGCGGCGTGGCGGGTGCCGGGTGACGAGAGAAGTAATCCGGCGAGGCCACCACGGCCAGGCGCCAGTCCGGGCCGATGCGCACGGCGATCATGTCTTTGCTGATCGATTCACCGAGACGAATGCCGGCATCGAAGCGTTCCTTGACCACATTGGTAAATCCGTAATCGACATAAAACTCCAAGGTGATATCCGGATAGTCCTGCAAAAACTTTGCAAGCATCGGCCGAATGCACAACTCGATCTGATCGTCCGTACAGGAAACGCGGATCGTGCCGCTGGGCTTGTCGCGCAATTCGCCGAGGGCTTCGAGCTCGGCGCTGATCTGCTCGAACAGCGGCGCAATCGAATGCATCAAGCGTTCGCCAGCCTCGGTCGGCGAGACATTGCGCGTCGTACGAGCGAGCAAGCGGATACCCAGACGCTGCTCCAGCGCGCGGACCGTATGACTCAGCGCAGACGGCGTGACGCCGAGGCGGGCGGCAGCCTTGGTGAAGCTTTGCTCCTGGGCCACCGCCAGAAAGGCCTGCAGGTCGTTGACTTTGGCGTTGCTCATTGCTGAATTTTTCTCAAAAGCACATGAAGATTACCGCTACTAATCAAGTTAAGCTCGATCCGTCAAGCTTTGCAGCCTGAGTAACGGGGCAGAAGTGCCTCGATGATTTTCTTCATCAAGACAGGTTTTCCCATGACGGCTCAAGTAATCGACACTCCGACAGCCCAGCCCATGGAAGCGTCCACTGACGGCGAGCGACCGGCGTACTGGAGCGGTGTGTTCGCGATGACCCTTTGCGTCTTCGCCCTCATCGCCTCCGAGTTCATGCCGGTCAGTCTGCTCACGCCAATGGCTACGGACTTGCACATCAGTGAAGGCCTGGCCGGCTACGGCATCGCCATCTCCGGCGCGTTCGCGGTGCTGACCAGCCTGACGATCACCAGGCTCGCCGGCTCGATGGATCGCAAGCGCCTGTTGCTGTTGTTGACCGCGCTGATGTGCGCGTCCGGGCTGGTGGTGGGCCTGGCGCCCAACTACACGGTGTACATGATCGGTCGCGCATGGATCGGCGTGGTAATCGGTGGCTTCTGGTCGATGTCGGCGGCGTTGGCCATGCGTCTGGTACCCTCCGCCAGCGTGCCCAAGGCGCTGGCCATTTTTAACGGCGGCAATGCCCTGGCGACCGTCGTGGCGGCGCCGTTGGGCAGTTATCTGGGCAGTGTGATTGGCTGGCGCGGGGCGTTTTTCTGCCTGATACCCGTGGCGTTGATTGCGCTGCTCTGGCAATGGATCAGCTTGCCCGCGCTCCCGGCCGCGCCACGCAAAGCCAGCGCAGCCAATGTCTTTGCGTTGTTCAAAAGCCGCCGGGTGGCGTTGGGCATGCTCGGCGCAGGTCTGTTTTTCATGGGCCAGTTTGTTCTGTTCACCTACCTGCGACCGTTTCTGGAGACCGTGACCCGGGTCGACGTTTCGGTGCTGTCGATGATTTTGCTGGTCATTGGTGTGGCCGGGTTTATCGGCACGGTGGTCATCGGTTCGGTGTTGAAGAAGGGGCTGTATCGCGTAGTGATCGCCATCCCGCTGTTGATGGCGATCATCGCGGTGGCGCTCATAGGGATGGGCGGTTCAGTGGGGGCGACGTTCGTGTTGCTCGGCTTGTGGGGACTGATCGCCACGGCGGCGCCGGTGGGCTGGTGGTCGTGGCTGGCGCGCACGCTGCCCGACGATGCCGAAGCAGGCGGTGGGCTGATGGTGGCGGTGGTGCAGTTGTCGATTGCCTCGGGTTCTACCATCGGTGGTCTGCTGTTCGACGGCAGTGGCTATCGGCTGACGTTTTTCGCCAGCGCGGCATTGCTGGTGCTGGCGGCGCTGATGACCTGGCTGACGTCGCGGCAGACAGCCTGAATCAGCTTTCGCTGTTTTCGGCCGCCGCCTGCGCCGCTTCGGCTTCCAGCTTCAGGCGGTCGGCCTTGCAGATGTATTTGGGCTTTTTCGGCGCCAGTTTGGCATTGGCCTTCTTGGCCTTTTCCTTGAACAACTGCTGCAGCTTCTTTTGACGATTCATGATTTTTCGATCAGGGGTGGAGAGGGTGGGAATCCTGACGCAAGGCCGAGTGGTCAGCAAGAAGAAATCCACTAAGCTGAGCACATTCGCCCATACTCTAGAGCATCCCCCAACCGAAGGAATCGCACATGAGAAAAGCTCGCAGATTGATTGTCGCGTTGTCTTGCCTCGCACTGGTAATCGGCAGCACGACCGCATTGGCCGACCCCGGCAATGGCAAGGGGCAGGGTGGCCAAGGCGGCCAGGGCAACGGCAAGGGCAAACCGCAGAACATGCAGGATCACGGCAAACAGGGCGGGGGCGGCCAAGGCAATGGCAACAAAGGCCAGCAACACTCTGGCAATGGTGGCGGCCCGAGTTTCGATCGCGGCAATATTCTCGGCATCATCGATGGTTATCGCGGCCAATACTGGAATCCGGGGCCGCCGCTGCCGCCGGGTATTCAAAAGAATCTGGCGCGGGGCAAACCGTTGCCCCCGGGTATCGCCAAGAAGCTGGACGGGCGCATGCTCGGCCATTTGCCTCGTTATGACGGCTACGAATGGCGACAGGCGGGCACTGACCTCATTCTCGTTGCGCTGGCCACCGGGCTGATCTACGAGGTGCTCAACGGCGCGTTCGATTGATTGTTGAAAGAGGAGCGGCAGCATGTGCCGCTCCTTTTTTATGCGTGTATTGCTGCAGCCTTTGCAGCAATGAACTGCATTCAGGCTGGGTTGTTCGTTGAGTGCTGCGCTTTCAGACTGAGCTCAACGCTTAACAAATGAATGGAGATGACCATGGCCAACGCAATCCGCTTCACCGAAACGGGCGCACCGGATGTCCTGCAATTGCGCACTGTCAGCGAACAGGCCCCCGGGTCCGGCGAGGTCTGGCTGGAGCAAGAGGCGGTGGGCGTCAATTACCTCGATGTCAGCCAGCGCAAAGGTGCGGTACCGGTGGCGTTGCCGTCGGGGCTGGGGCTGGAAGGCGCGGGTCGGGTGGCGGCGGTCGGTGCCGGTGTGAGCAATGTCCGCGTCGGTGATCGGGTCGCTTACGCCACCGGCCCCTTGGGCGGTTACGCCTCGGCGCGGCTGTTTCCGGCAGAGCGGCTGGTGAAGATCCCCGATGAGTTGTCGTTCGAAGATGCGGCGGCGGTATTGTTCAAAGGCATCACCGCGCAGTATCTGTTGAAGGCGACTTACCCGGTCGGGCCGGGCACGACGATGCTGCTTTACGGTGTCGCGGGAGGTCTGGGGGAAATCATGGTGCCGTGGGCCAAACACCTTGGCGCAACGGTGATCGGTGTGGTGTCGAAGCAGGCCAGTGTCGACAAGGCTCGCGCGTCCGGTTGTGACGAAGTGCTGGTGTTCGATGCCGAGACTCTCGCCGCCGATGTGGTGCGTATCACCGAGGGGCGCAAGGTCGATGTGGTGTATGACCCGATTGGTCGGGTGTCTTTTCAGGCCTCGCTGGACAGCTTGCGCCCACGCGGATTGATGGTCTCGTTCGGCGCGCAGACCGGCGCGCCGGCAGCGGTGGAAATGGCCACGCTGAACGCCAAGGGCTCGCTGTTCCTGACCCGTCCGTCGCTGGCCGCGCACACCGCCACGACAGCTGAATATCAGGAGCGCGCGCAAGATGTGCTGGCCGCTGTTGCCGCCGGTATCATCACGCCGCGAATCCGCGCGCGTTATTCATTGGCTGACGCGGCACAAGCGCACGCCGATCTTGAATCGGGCCGATCATCAGGGGCGATCATTTTAAAACCATGAATCTGGATGTTCTGAGCAACCCGCACAGCGATGAAATCGCTGCTTTCCTGGCCGTCGCCGCGCAAGGCTCGTTTGTCGCGGCGGGCCGTTTGTTGCAGCGCCATCCGACCATCGTTTCCAAGCGCCTTGCGGCGATGGAGAAGCGACTGGGCGTGCGGTTGGTGGAACGCTCGACGCGACACGTGCGTATCACCGAGGCCGGCCTGCAACTCGAACAGCGCCTGCGCGCGGCCGTCGAGTTGATGAACGAAGCGCAGCAGCAAGCGGTGCAGGGCGCCAGCGAAGTGCGCGGCACCCTGCGCCTGGCGTTGCCGGCGGCGATGGGGCGGTTATGGCTGGGGCCGCTGCTGCCGGAATTTCTCAAGGCTCACCCGCAGGTCTCGCTGGTCGCCGATTACAGCGAAGGCTTGGTCGACATCATCGAGCAGGGCTTCGACGCGGCCATTCGCATCGGCGAGCTTGATGACAATCGCCTGATTGCTAAAAAGCTCAGTGACCATCGTCGGATTCTCTGCGCATCGCCGGCCTACATCGAGGCCCACGGCATGCCGCAAACCCCGCAGGATCTGCTGCAACACAATTGCCTGCGCTTCAGCGGGCTGGCGTCGTTCCCGCTGTGGCGCCTGCATCGCGGCAACGAAGTGCAGACCATTACGCCACACGGCAACCTGACCGCCAGCGACAGTGAATCTCTGCTCGCCGCCGCCCGCGCCGACGCCGGCATACTCGGTGCCGGCGACTGGCTGATGAGCCGCGATCTGGCGGCAGGGCGGCTGATTCGCGTGCTGCCCGACTGGCATCTGGATTCGGCGGGCGGCGTCTATCTGGTCAGGCCGTCATCGCGGTTTCCAGCGGCGGCGGTGGTGGCGTTCAAGGAATGGATCGAAGCGAAATTCGAGACCGGGCCACCTTGGGCGGTTTGATCACAACCTGCATCAAGACCAACACTGACCCCGTGGGAGCGAGCCTGCTCGCGAAAGCGGAGTGTCAGTCAAGATGATGTGGCTGACCTGACGCCTTCGCGAGCAGGCTCGCTCCCACAGGTTTCGTGGCTTGTTCAGGAATTTCCGAACGCACGTATATCCAATGTAGGAGCGAGGGCCAGTTTGGGCGCACAAAAAAACCCGGCATCGCTGCCGGGCTTCGGTGTCTTCAGCGCTTTACGCAGCGATCTTGTTGGCCGCCATTTCCTTTTTGTGACTGGCCTTCATGGCTTCCATTTGCGCACCCAGTTCCTCGAGTTTTGCCTTGCCCAGAAGCTTCTGCGCTTTCGGGAACATTTCCTCTTCCTCCTCCTCGATGTGATGCTCCAGCAGCTCCTTGACCACTTTGACCCGACCGGCAAATTCCGGGCTGCCCGGATCGGTTTCTTTCAGATCAGGCAGTACCAGTGAGTCCACGGTGCGGTGCTCTTCCTTGGCTTCGTAATACATGATGTCTTCTTCCTTGCTGCCGGCTTCCTTGAACGCAGGATAGAGAATCTCTTCTTCGAGGCGGGTGTGGATGGTGATTTCCATTTCCAGTTTGCCCAGCAACTCGACGCGTTTTTTCAGCGCGCGGTCGGTGGACTCACTCAGTTGGCTGAGGATGGCTTTGACTTTTTCATGGTCGGCTTTGAGAAGGTCGATGGCATTCATTTTTTGAGGCCTCTGCTTATCACGGATTGAACACAGCGTTCTTTTTTTCGCGCTGCTGTGTATTCAGGAAGAGGCTATCGCATGACTCATGCCAACTCGCCGATCGAGCGCAATCCGTCTAAATCAAGGGCTGGCATCGAAGCAGGCACAATGCTTTCGTGCAGGCTGCAAGATATTCGCGCGGCAGACATTGCATATAACAAGCCCGGCAAAAGCCGGGCTGTGGTGATACTTGAGACGGGCTTGCACCCGCGGTTCACCGGTTAGCCTGGGAAGGCGAAATGCGACCGACATGCTTTGGCCCCGCCAACGCCCAGGCGATCAGGCCGAACAGCGGCACGAAAACGATCAGCACGATCCACACGCCTTTACTACTGGATTTCCCCTCGCTTTTGCGCACCCGGTTGATGGCCCAAAGCTCGATCAGCACGAGAATGACCGCCAATACGATCCACACGGTTTCGATTTGCATAGGCTTAACTCCTGATGGTCTGTGCGTTAGGCGACGAGAGGGGCGTTGGGTTCATTCTTTTTGCCTGGGACAAGCGGACGCGGTGATACCCGGTTGCAAAATAAATGTCTGGTCGCCGCTGCGCCCTATATCCTCTGCGCCACACGTTTAGGCTGGAACAGGGACAGGGCAATGGCATTCAGGGTGATGGTCGTCGGTGGTTACGGCAATTTCGGCAGTATCGTTTGTCGGCATCTGGCGCAGATGCCAGAGATTGAGCTGCTGCTGTCGGGCCGCGACGCGCGCAAGCTGCAACACAAGGTCGCTGAGCTGCAAGCGCAGTCGGGCCGAGCTTGCGAAGGCTGGTGCGGTGATGCGATGGGCGCAGGTTTTCAAGCAGCGTTGCGAGAGTTGAATATTCAGTTGGTGGTGCACACCGGCGGGCCGTTTCAGGGGCAGTCCTACGCGGTTGCTGAGAGCTGCATCGGCGCCGGGGTCAATTACTGCGATCTGGCTGACTGCCGCACCTTCGTCAACGGCATTGCTGTGCTCGACGCCCGCGCCAGGGAGGCTGGTGTGGCGCTGCTCAGCGGTTGCAGTTCAGTGCCGACCTTGTCTTCAGCAATCATCGATCAGCAGCGCTCACGTTTTGCGCGAATCGACTCGATCGAGCATGGCATTTCTTCCTCGGCAAAAATGCCGGGGCTGTCCACGGTCGAAGGTGTGCTCGCCTACGCAGGCAAACCGATCAAACAATTGAAAAACGGCCAGGTTCACGAAGTATTGGGCTGGCTCGACCTGACCCTGCGCAGCATGCCGCAACTGGGCACGCGGGTGCTGGCCAATGTCGATGTGCCGGACATGGATATTTTCGCACGCCGGTATGGCGCACAGACGCTGCGCTTCAAGGCTGGCGCCGGCCTGAAGCTCGGCGGTGTCGCCAACGCCTTGCTCGCGCAAGCCTTGCGCTTTGGTCTGGTGCGCGATCACGTGCGCTGGGCGGCGCGTCTGCATCGCTTGGGCAGGTGGTTCGAACGCTTCGGTGATGGCAAAAGCGCGATGTACATCGATGTTCAAGGCATCGGAGTTGACGACCAGCCGCTGAGCATGACCGCGCAACTCACCGCACTGAATGACAAAGGCCCGGAAATCCCCAGCTGCGCCGCCGTCGCCCTGGCAATCAAAATGGCGCGGGGTTATGCACCGCAACCTGGCGCGCGGCCGTGTGTTGGCGAAATCAGCGTCGATGAATATCTGGCGGCGATCAACGATCCGGCCAATCTGTGCCTGTCGGTTCAGTTCGCCGAAGGGCAGCGTTGAAATGCTCTATCTCTGCCTGAAGTACCTGCACGTCATTGCGGCGATTTTCCTCTTTGGTTTCGGCATGGGCTCCTACCTGTACCTGATCGCCGCCAGCCGCAGCGGCAACCCGCAAGTGATCGCCCATGTCGCACGAATGGTGGTGCGCTTTGATACGTGGATCACCACGCCGGCCGGGTTTGTGCAGGTCATTACCGGCTATCTGCTGATGCGGCTCTCGGGGCTTTCGATGAGCACCGAATGGCTGCTGACTTCGCTGATCATTTTCTTCTGTGTCGGCGCGTTGTGGCTGCCGGTACTGGTATTGCAAAAGCGTTTGCAGAGCATGGCGCTGAGCGCGGGCGAAGGTAGCCTGCCTCTGGATGATCGCTACGCGAGCACGTACCGCTGGTGGTTCTGGATGGGCGTCGCCGGGTTCGCCGGGATGTTTGTCATCGTGCTGATGATGGTGACGAAGATGACGCCGCTGCAACTGATCGGGTCAGCCGTGGGCTTTTAGAAAACGGCTTTCATGATCCGCAGTCGGCAGCAGACAAGTGTCGTACTTGCCGAACAGCCGATAGCGGTTCAGCGCGATGCGATCGTAAGCCCAGTCGCGCAGACGACGCGGAAAGATCCGCAGCAGTTTCAGCGGCTGCCAGCGCATTGGCAGTTGCCCGACCACTTCAAGGAATGCATCTGATCGCTCCCAATAATTGCGGTCGCGGATCACCGCCATGGTGTCGAACTCATCCAGGGGCAAACCGGCCCACGCCAGCAAGGCCTGGCCCTCGGGCGATTGCACGGTCGCCAGACGCACATGGCGCTGGTGGTCATGGCGAATCAGAAACCGCGCCCAGCCGTTGCACAGTTTGCACACGCCATCGAACAGCACCACGGTTTCGCCGGGTTGCAGCAATGGCGCGGAGGTGGGGCGGGTTTTCATGGCAGGCATCGGCGGATGTCCTTGGCGGCGGGTGTCGCGATCATAACCTCGATCGTTGGGCTACAGGAGTGGGTCGCGGCGGTATTGCCCCGGCGATATGCCATGCACGCGGCGGAAGGCAGCGCCAAACGCCGCGTCGGACAGATAGCCCAGTGAAGCAGCAACGGTCGCCACAGTGTCCCGGCCATTGCGCAAGCGAAACGCGGCGACGCGCATCCGCCAGCGCGTGGCGTACTCGACCGGCGCTACACCCATGCAAGTTTTGAATAACGCGGCGAAACCCGATCGCGACATGCAGGCCATCTCGGCCATTTGCGTCAGTCGCCAGGCCTTTTCCGGAGCAGCGTGAATGGCGCGCAAGACGCCGGCAATCGCCGGTTCCCGCAGTCCGCCCAGCCAGGCCAGTTGTTCGGCATCCGCGCTGTTGATGTGATGGCGCAGCGCATGGATGAAGATCAGCCGCAGCAGGTCGTTGCACATCGCCTGCGAGCCGGCCTGATGTGACGGCCACTCGCGGCCCAGTTCATCCAGCAGCCAGCCGAACGACGAGGCGCCTGCGGTTTCGGCACGAATGATCAGCGAGGTCGGCAGCACGTCGAGCAGTTCAGTTGCGCCGGGTCCCGACAGCGACACGCTGCCGCCCAGCAACTCGACTTCCTCGCCGACACCGAACGTTGCCGAGGCGCCGTCATGGGCGAAAACATCCGCTGCGTTAATCGCTTCGACATCGGCGCCGCTGGCCAGAATGAACGGCGTGCGCGACACCACAAAACAGTCGCCGGCCTGCAACAGGCGCGCCGGCACGCCTTGCATGCGCAGCCAGCATTCGCCTCGTCGCACCACGTTGAATTTCAGTTCGATGGGTTGGAAACGCAGCGCCCAGACACCGCCCGCTTGCAAGCGAACCGAGCAGGCTGCGCGCAGTTCCGAGAGTGCCAATACGGCAGAGAGTGGGTCGCCAGCAGGACTTTGGATGATCACGACAGAAACCTGGATTTATCAGACTGGTTCGTCCCGAGAGCTTAGCCAAGAATGAAGGCCTTCGATAGCTCACTCAGGATTACGCCCATGGCCACGCTTCAACAACCTGTGCAATCACCGTTCAACGCCGCCAGCACAGCGGCTGAAGTCATGGCCGGCATCGATCTGCGCGGGCAGCTCGCTGTGGTCACCGGCGGCTATTCCGGCCTCGGTCTGCTGACGGTAAAAAGCCTGGCGGCGGCAGGGGCGCAAATTATCGTGCCGGCCAGAGATACCGCGCGAGCTGAGGCTGCATTGGCTGGAGTGGACGGTGTCCGCGTGATGCCCATGGACCTCATGCAGGCCGAGTCGGTGGCGGCGTTCAGCCACAGCGTGGTCAGCGCGGGTCAGCCAGTGTCATTGCTGATCAACTGCGCCGGAATCATGGCCGCGCCGTTGCTGCGCGATGCCGATGGCCATGAAAGCCAGTTCGCGACCAACCATCTCGGTCATTACCGCCTGACCTGCGGCCTCTGGCCCGCGCTGGTCAAGGCTGGACAGGCGCGGGTGCTGTCGGTGTCATCGCGCGGGCATCAGATTGCCGGAGTCGATTTTGACGACATCGATTTCTCGCAGCGGCCGTATGACAAATGGGTCGCGTATGGCCAGTCGAAAACGGCTAATGCCTTGTTCGCGATTGCACTGGATCAGCGTGGGCGTAGCCATGGCGTCCGCGCATTCTCGTTGCATCCCGGGCAGATTCTGACGGATCTGGCACGGCACTTGAGCACAGCGGAACTTGCCGCATTCGATGCGCTGGATGAGCAGGGCCGGCCACGGCTGGATGCGCACAATGGACTGAAAACTGTCGAGCAAGGCGCGGCGACGGGGTTGTGGTGCGCGACCAGCGCATTGCTTGCGGATTTGGGCGGCGTGTATTGCGAAGACTGCAATGTTGCGCCGGTCAATGAACCGGAAGCAGGCCGCAAGGGTGTTGCGAAATGGGCGGCGGATGCTGAGCTGGCTGAGCGACTTTGGGGGTTGTCGGAGCAATGGACGGGGCTGACGGTCGCCTAATCGAATCAAAGGCCAAAAGCCCCTCACCCTAACCCTCTCCCGGAGGGAGAGGGGACTGACCGAGGTGTTTAGTGGAAATTCGCCGACCTGAAATACCGGGTCGAACTCAGTTCTAGAACAGCACCCAAATCGGCTCCCTCTCCCTCCGGAGAGGGCTGGGGTGAGCGGCTGCTCGATAGAGTTACTCCCCCAGCTTCGCCCAGAATTCCTCGGCCGACGGACTGATCGGTGCCGTCGGGCGAGTCAGGTGTATTTCCAGTGGAATATCCCAACTTTCATCCAGTGCCCTGACCAGACGCCCGTCAGCCATTTCCTGTTCGGTCAGGCTTTTCGGCAGCCAGGCGACACCTTTGCTTTCCAGCGCCATCGACATCAGCACTGCGGCCAAGTGGCTGCTGAACAGCGGTTTCAGGTGCAGATAATCAGCCTTGCCATGCAACCTGTGGGCGACGATTCGGCCCAGGCCGGATTCGTGGGTGTAGGCCAGATAGGGCAGGGTTTCAGGCGACGTGCCGAACTGGGCTGAAGCACTCGCCAGCGGCACAAGGACGTCCTCGCCGACCTTCTTGCCAATGAACTGATCAGGCGCCAGTAATGGCGGAACGTCGGGATGGCGATGGCACAGCAGGAACTGCACCTGGCCATGAATCAGCATCTGTTCGCACACGGCCATGCTGTCGGAATGCAGGCGAACCGCATCGATCGGCGCGCCACTTTCGGCGCTGCGCAACCAGCGTGGGAAGAAGGTGAATGACAGCGAGTGAGTGGCAGCAAACTGCAAGGTTTTCGCCGCCATGCCAGCCACTTCCTGGGCCTCGGAACGCATGCGGTACAGGCGTCTGGCCGCTTCCTGGGCGCTGGGCAAAATCTGCCGGCCGGCCTCGGTCAACGTCGCGCCTTGCGGGGTGCGCACGAACAATTCGACACCCATCCAGTTCTCCAGCGAGCGCACTCGGCGACTGAACGCCGGCTGCGTCACATGGCGCGCTTCGGCGGCCCGGACAAAGCTGCCGTACTCGGCCAGTGCTGAAAAATCCTCAAGCCAAACCAGTTCCAAGGGCAATGCCTCCTGTGCATAGGGCGCGGCATTAATAGCATTGGGCGGGTGTCGTCGCAAAGCATAACGTTGGCTCACCACAACAAGAGGAACCCGTCATGCGTATCGTCGATATCCGTGAAAAAACCGTCTCCATTGCTTCCCCGATCGCCAATGCCTACATCGATTTTTCGAAGATGACCTGCTCGGTCGTCGCGGTCATTACCGACGTGATTCGCGACGGCAAACCGGTCATCGGTTACGGCTTCAACTCCAACGGTCGCTACGGCCAGGGCGCGTTGATGCGCGATCGCTTTCTGGCGCGGATCACTGAAGCCGACCCGGAAACCCTGATTGATCACGAGAACAATAACCTCGATCCGTTCGCCATCTGGAAAACCCTGATGACCAACGAAAAACCGGGCGGGCATGGCGAGCGTTCAGTAGCGGTCGGCACCATCGATATGGCGGTGTGGGACGCGGTGGCGAAGATCGAAGGCAAGCCACTGTATCGCCTGCTTGCCGATCGTTATCGCAACGGTGTGGCCGATGACAAAGTCTGGGTGTATGCGGCCGGTGGTTATTACTACCCGGGCAAGGACCAGAGCAAGCTCAAGGCGGAAATGCAGAGCTACCTGGATCGTGGCTACGACGTAGTCAAGATGAAGATTGGCGCGGTGCCGCTGGACGAAGATATCCGCCGCATCGAAGCGGTGCTCGAAGTGGTGGGCGACGGCCAGCGCCTGGCGGTCGACGCCAACGGCCGTTTCGATCTGCAAACCGGTATCGCCTACGCCGAAGCGATCAAGAAGTACAACCTGTTCTGGTACGAAGAAGTCGGCGACCCGCTGGATTATGCGCTCCAGGCCGAGCTGGCCAATCACTACGAACTGCCGATGGCCACCGGCGAAAACCTCTTCTCTCACCAGGACGCCCGCAACCTGTTGCGCCACGGCGGCATGCGCCCTGACCGTGACTACCTGCAATTCGACTGCGCGTTATCCTACGGGCTCGTTGAGTACATGCGCACCCTGAAAGTGATGGAAGAGCTGGGTTGGTCTTCGCGCCGCGTGGTGCCACATGGCGGTCACCAGATGTCGCTGAACATCGCCGCTGGTCTGCACCTGGGCGGCAACGAATCGTACCCGGACGTGTTCCAGCCATTCGGCGGGTTTGCCGATGGTATCCGCGTGGAGAACGGCTACGTCGGACTGCCGGATATCCCGGGCGTCGGCTTCGAAGCCAAATCTGCGCTGTATGCCGTCATGCGCGAACTGGGCGAGGGCTGATTCGGTTTCACCTGCGGCCTCGTTCGCCGAGGCCGCACTTTCAGGCGTCATCCTCGACGCCAAGCCACATGCCCACCACAACAATAAAATGAGGTGCTTCCGTGGAAACTTCAAAATCACGCTGGTACAGCCAGCTCTATGTGCAAGTGCTGATCGGCATCGTCATCGGCGCTGCCATCGGGTACTTCGTGCCGGACATCGGCGCCAAGCTCCAGCCGTTTGCCGACGGTTTCATCAAACTGATCAAGATGCTCCTGGCGCCGATCATTTTCGGCACGGTAGTGGTCGGTATCGCCAAGATGGGCAGCATCAAGGAGGTCGGCCGCATCGGTGTGAAAGCGCTGATCTACTTCGAGATTCTTTCCACCATCGCTCTGGTGGTCGGCCTGATCGTAGTCAACGTGGTCAAGCCCGGTGCCGGCATGAACATCAACGCCGGTACCCTCGATGGCAGCGCTGTCAACAAATACAGCCAGGCGGCGAGCGAGCAGGGCGGTCTGGTCGAGTTCTTCCTCAATATCATTCCGCATACCTTCCTCGGCGCTTTCTCCAATGGCGTCATGCTGCAAGTGATTCTGTTGTCGGTGCTGATGGGCGTCGCCTTGGTGCAAATGGGCGAAACCAGCAAACCGCTGATCAACACCATCGATCTGTTCCTGCAAGGTCTGTTCAAAATCGTCGCGATGGTCATGCGTCTGGCGCCGCTGGGTGCGGGGGCTGGCATGGCATTCACCATCGGCAAATACGGCATCGGCACCTTACTGTCGCTGGGGCAGTTGCTGGTCGCGCTGTACATCACCACGCTGATTTTCATCGTCGTCGTATTGGGCGCGGTGGCGCGATGGTCGGGCATGCCGCTGATGCAGTTTCTGCGTTATTTCAAGGATGAAATCCTGATCACCCTGGGCACCTGTTCGACCGAAGCGGTGCTGCCGCGAATGATGGTCAAACTGGAAAAGCTCGGCTGCAAGAAATCCGTGGTCGGCATGGTCCTGCCGACGGGCTACACCTTCAACGCGGACGGCACCTGCATCTACCTGACCATGGCAGCGATCTTCATCGCCCAGGCGACCAACACGCCGCTGACCTTCATGGATCAGATGATTCTGCTCGGCGTGTTCCTGCTGACCTCCAAGGGCTCGGCCGGTGTGGCGGGAGCAGGGTTCGTGACCTTGGCGGCCACGCTCACCACCATTCACTCGATACCTCTGGTGGGCCTGGTGTTGCTGTTGGGCATCGACCGCTTCCTCAACGAGGCGCGAGCGGTGACCAACCTGATCGGCAACGGCATCGGCACCATTGCCATTGCCAAGTGGGACAACTCCTTCGATGTCGAAGCGTGCGAGCGGGAAATCGCTGCCATGAAACACGCCAAGGCCGAACGTAAATCGATGCTGGCGCACAAGTAATCCGCGCAACGTGGCGATGTTGGCGACAGCTCGCCACGGTTTCCTGGCTAACCATCATGCGACGGCGATAGCGAAGTCATTTCGCAACTCCACAACTGCAAAAACGGCTGGCTGATACTAGCCGGCCCAACCCATCGGCTGACCAATTCGCACTTGCCGTCCATGCATAACTGGTAATCGCCGGCCTGCGGGGTTCTGCCCAATTGCAGTGGTTGCAGCGGCGGCAAGTGGCGTCGGTAATGCCAACTGCCGTTTTCCAGCCGGGCGTCGTCGGGTATCTCCATGCCAGCGCCGTTGCCGCGAACCCTGGCCTGCTCTAGAACCAGCCCTTGGGCCGTGACGCGGTAGTCTTCCTCCCAACGGATCTTTTCGATGCTGTGGTTCCATGCCAGGGTGAAGTTCGCTACCGGCAATTGTGCCCAAATGCTGCCGGCCAGACCCAGGCACAAGCCGATCATGCATTGGCCGCAGCGGCGCGCCGCGAGCGCCAGAGGTGTTGCACGATGACCAGAATCGCGAGTGCGAAGCCGATTTCATCGGTCACCGGCAGTGCCACGATCAGCAGGGCGCCGGCGCCGAGACTGAGCGCCCGTTCCCAGATCAGCATTTTCTGTTGCAGAAAACCGGTCGACGCCATGCCCCAGAGACCAACCGCCAGAAGAGTCTTGATCAGCATGTAGGCAGTTGCCCACAAGTTGTCGCCTTGCAGCATCAGCGCCGGGTTGTAGACCGCCATGAACGGGATGACGAAACCGGCCAGCGCAATGCGCACGGCCCACAAGCTGATCTTGAAGCCGCTTTCCTTGGCGATCGGTGCGGCGGCAAAACAGGCGAGGGCCACCGGCGGGGTCAGGTCGGCGAGGATGCCGAAGTAGAACACGAACATGTGCGACACGATCAGTGGCACGCCCAGCTCCAGCAGCGCGGGCGCGGCGATCGAGCTGGTGATGATGTAATTGGGAATGGTCGGAATGCCCATCCCCAGCACCAGGCAGGTGATCATCGTCAGGATCAGTGACAGCAGCAGGTTGTCGCGGCCGATGGCGAGAATGTAGCCAGCGAACGTCGAAGCGACGCCAGTGAGTGAAACGATGCCGATAATGACGCCGACCAGTGCGCAGGCGATGCCCACCGGTACCGCGTGGCGGGCGCCCTCGACCAGCGCGTGCAGGCAGATCAGCAGCGTTTCGCGACCGCCCTTGATGAAAGCGCAGACCAGCACCAGGACGGCAATGACCGCGAAAATCACCGCGATGCCAAGCTGGAAAAAACCTGTGCAGAGCACGCCCAGGGCAATCCAGAACGCGCAGCGCAGGCCAAAGCTGTGCACCCGGAAAATGATCGCCGAGCCGAGAATCACGATGGCAGTCAATGCCAGGCCGACCATGCCGGAGAACAGCGGTGTGCGCCCGGAAAACAACAGGTACACCAGAACCAGCAGAGGAATCAGCAAGTACCAACTGGTTTTCACCGCGCCCCATGCGCTGGGGCACTGGTCTTTGGGCAGGCCCTTGAGGTTGGAGCGCTTGGCTTCCAGATGGACCATCCAGAACACCGAACCGAAATACAGCAGGGCGGGTATCAGCGCCGCCTTGGCGATTTCGACGAAGGGCACATTGATGGTTTCAGCCATGATGAAGGCGACCGCGCCCATCACCGGAGGCATGATCTGGCTGCCCATGCTGGAGGTGGCTTCCACGCCGCCGGCGAACGCGGCGCGATAGCCAAAGCGCTTCATCAGCGGAATGGTGAATTGCCCGGTGGTCACTACGTTGGCGATCCCGGAGCCGGTGATCGTCCCCATCAGCGCCGACGAGGCCACGGCCACTTTCGCCGGGCCTCCCAGCTTGTGACCGAACAAGCCCATGGCGAAGTCGGTAAACAATTTGATCATGCCGGCCTGCTCGAGGAATGCGCCGAACAGGATGAACAGGAAAATGTAGGTCGCCGATACGTACGTCGGCGTGCCGTACAGCCCTTCGGTGCCGAACGACAGTTGATTGATGATCTGGTCGAAACCGTAGCCGCGATGGGCCAGTTCGCCGGGCAGGTATTCCCCGAACAGGCCGTACGCCAGGAACAACCCGCAAATCACCGGCAGCGCAATGCCCATGACCCGTCGCGCGGCTTCGAATACCAGAGCAATCAACACGATGCCGATAGCCAGATCGGCGGACGTCAGATCACCGGAGCGCTGGATCAGATCGGCCTCGAACATCCATTGATACAGCGCGGTAACGATGGCGGCCAGGCTCAACAGCCACGCCAGCGGTTGCCACGGACGGTCTGTGCCGCGTGCGGGATAACTGAGAAACACCACCCACAGCAGGAAGCCGACGTGCACCGCACGCAGCACTTGGCTGGAGAGAGGAGAAAAGGCTGCGGTGACGATCTGGAAAATCGAGAACAGCAACGCTACGTAAAACAGGGTTTTCGGCCAGTCCCGTGGGTTCGCGGAAATACCGTGATGCTCGTCACTCATTGGCTGCCTTCCTCATGACCACGCAAAGGAATCGACGCTGCAGTGGCCGTCACGCCACTGCGCACAAGCGCTTATAACGCGCCTTTTTCCTTGTAGTAGCGCTCGGCGCCGGGGTGCAGCGCGATCGGCAGGTTTTTCGCAGCCGCTTCCAGCTTGATGTCCTTGGCCGCCGAATGGGAGTTACCCAGGCGCCCCAGGTTGTCGAACAGCAGGCGGGTCATGTCATAGACGACGTCATCCGGCAGGTCGGCGCGGGTTACCAGAATATTGGTGATTGCCACGGTGGGCACGGCTTCGGCCTGTCCGTCGTAGGTGTTGGTCGGGATCATTGCGCTCTGGTAGGCCGGATTGCCGATTTTTGCCACCACTTCACTCGGGATCGCCACGTAGTTCAGCGGCATCACCGACGACAGGTCACGAATGGCGGCCATGCCCAATCCAGACGACTGCAGGGTGGCATCCAGTTGCCGGTTCTTGATCAATTCCACCGATTCGGCGAACGGCAGATATTGCACCTTGCCCATGTCCTCGTAGGTCAGGCCGGCCGCCTTGAATATCGCCCGCGCATTCAATTCGGTGCCGGATTTTGGGGCGCCGACCGAGATGGTCTTGCCCTTGAGATCGGCGAGGCTTTTGATCCCCGACTCTTGGCTGGCGACGATTTGAATGTAATTGGGATAGGCACCACCCAAGGCGCGCAACTTGGTCAGCGGTGTTTTGAAACCGGCGTCTTCCACGCCGTCTTTGGCGTCGGCCACTGAGTCGCCCAAAGCCAGGGCCAACTCGCCGCGACCGGCCTGTAGCAAGTTGAGGTTTTCCACCGACGCCTTGGTGGCCTGCACCGATGTCTTCGAGCCGGCAATACCGTCGCTGTAGATTTGCGACAGACCGACCCCGATCGGGTAGTAAACCCCGCTGGTTCCGCCGGTCAGGATATTGATGAACACGGGCGCGGCCTGCGCAGCACTGCTAAGGGTCAGCGTGGCGGCGGCCAGCAGGGCAAAGCGTGTTTTGACTCGCATGGGGGCACTTCTCCGTCTTGTTATGGTTTTAAGCAGAGTGATTGCACTCTAGCCGGTCCCGGCTGAACGTGATCGTCACGACGTCAGTTCATCCCCAGCCAGTTCGGCAGCACCAGTGAGATCCACGGCACGTAAGTAATCAGGATCAGGAACAACAGCAGAATCGACAACCAGGGCATCGCGGCTTTGACTGTGGCCGGCAAGGACATGCCGGTCACCGCCGAGGTCACGAACAGGTTCAGGCCCACCGGTGGCGTAATCAGGCCGATCTCAAGGTTGACCACCATGATGATGCCGAGGTGAATCGGATCGATGCCCAGTTTCATCGCGATAGGAAAAAGGATGGGCGCCAGGATCAGGATGATCGCTGACGGTTCCATGAACGCGCCGGCAATCAACAGGACGATGTTGACCATCAGCAGAAACGTCACCGGCGTCAGCCCGGCTTCGATCACCCAGGCAGTGATTTGTTGAGGTAACTGTTCGGTGGTCAGCACGTGGGCGAACAGCATGGCGTTGGCAATGATGAACATCAGCATGATGCTCAGCTTGGCCGAGTCGAGCAGAACCTTGGGTGTCTCGCGAAAGGTCAGATCCTTGTAGACGAACAGAGCGATGAAGGCCGAATAGACGGCTGCTACTGCGGCAGCTTCGGTCGGGGTGAACATGCCCGAATAGATGCCGCCGAGGATGATCACCATCAGCAACAGGCCCCATATTGCCTTGCGTGCTGTACTCAGAAACTCGCGAAGCGTCGCACGCGGCAAGGCGGGGAGATTTTTCTTCACCGCGACGATGTAGATCGCCACCATCAACGCCGTGCCCAGCAGCAGGCCAGGCACCACGCCGGCCATGAACAGCTTGCCCACGGAGGTTTCTGTAGCGGCGGCGTAAACCACCATCACAATCGACGGCGGGATAAGGATACCCAGCGTACCGGCGTTGCAGATGATCCCTGCGCCGAACGCTTGCGGGTAGCCGGAACGGACCATCCCGGCAATCGCAATCGAGCCCACCGCAGCGACCGTGGCGGGACTTGAACCGGAGAGGGCGGCAAACAGCATGCAGGCCAGCACCGCCGCGATGGCCAGGCCGCCGCGAATGTGCCCCACACAGGCGTTGGCGAAGTCGATCAGCCGGCGGGCGACGCCACCTGTGGTCATGAAGGCCCCGGCCAGCAGGAAGAACGGAATGGCCAGCAGCGTGTAGTGTTCCGAGGTCTCGAACAGTTTGATCGCCAGCGAGCGCACCGAGTCGGGACTGAAGAAAATGATCGTCAGGGAGCCGGCCAGCCCCAGCGAGATGGCGATCGGCACGCCGATAAACATCAAGGCGAACAGGGCCACGAACAGGAAGGCAATGGTCATGGCTTGTCTTCCTCGTGTTCGGCAAGTTTCAGCGCGTCGGCCGCTTCATCGGCCAGCCCGAGGCCGGTCTGACGGTTGAGCAGGATGCGCAGGAGAATTTCAGCGAAGCGGATGAACACCAGCGCGAAGCCCAGCGGCACGATCAACCCGACATGCCATTGCATGACGCCGAAATGGCCAAGATCCTCGGCGCCGATACCGGCGTTCATCAAGGTTTCAATCCATTCGAAGCTGGCGACGGCCAGCAGCCCTGCGTAGGCCAGACAGCACAGGCAGGCGAGGATGCCGATGTAACGCTGTACCGATCTGCGCGCCAGTTTGACCAGTGCGTCGACACCGATATGCCCGGCGGTGCGCACGCCATAGGCCAGGCCGAAAAAAATCAGCCAACCGAACAGCGCTTTGGTCAGGGCGGTGCTCCAGGTCATGGCCTGCGCCATGCCCATGATCTGATCACCAACGGCGAACAGCGGGACACTCGCTGCCGGCCAATGATCGGCGAGCCAGTAAAACAGACTGTAGAAATTGTTGAGGATCACGTAGACAAACGTGACGAGGGTCATGGCCGCCAGAAGGAAGACGATGAAGCCTTCCTCGAAGTGTTCCCAGATTCGCCGAAGCGCTTTCATGGATGGCATCTCACGTCGAGTGAAGACGGGCAGGCGCCGACGCAGCGGCGCCTGCCTTGGGATTATTGCGCCTGGTTTGCGGCTTCGGCGGCAGAGATCAGCTCAGCGCCGATTTCGCCTTCGAATTTCTTCCACACCGGTTTCATCGCATCGCGCCATTGCCCACGTTCTTCTGGCGTAAGGGTGATGATTTCCGTGGTTTTGGCGGCAAGAATGCGCTGCTTGTCACCCTCGTTCAGTTGCTGGGCTTCCTTGTTCACGTGGGTGGTGACTTCCACGACGATCTTGTCCAGTTCGCTGCGCACGTCGGGCGGCAGGCCGTTCCAGAACTTGGTGTTGGTGATCAGCATGTAGTCCAGTACACCGTGGTTGGATTCGGTGATGTACTTCTGCACTTCATGCATCTTCTGGCTGTAGATGTTCGAGTAAGGATTCTCTGCGCCGTTGACCACACCGGTCTGCAGGCCTTGGTATACCTCGGCAAAACTCATCTTGCGCGGATTGGCGCGCACCGCCTTGAACTGCTCCTCCAGCACCGCCGAGGCCTGCACGCGGAACTTCAGACCGCGAGCATCAGCCGGTACACGCAGTGGCTTGTTGGCCGACAGTTGTTTCATGCCGTTGTGCCAATAAGCCAGGCCGGTGATGTTTTTGCTTTCCATGGATTTGAGCAGGCCCTGACCCTGCGGGCTCAGTTGAAAGCGGTCGACAGCGTTGATGTCATTGAACAGGAAGGGCAGGTCGAACAGTTGGACGGTCTTGGTGTACTGCTCGAACTTGGCCAGCGACGGCGCAATCATCTGCACATCGCCGAGCAACAGCGCTTCCATCTCCTTGCCGTCACCAAAGAGCGAGGAATTGGGATACACCTCGACTTTGACTTTGCCCGGCAAACGTTCCTCGACCAGTTTCTTGAACAGCAACGCACCTTGCCCCTTGGGCGTCTGGTCAGCGACCACATGCGAGAACTTGATGATAACCGGGTCTGCCGCCATGGCCGGGTTCATGCTGCTTACCGCCAAAGCGCAGGCAAGTGCGCTGAACAGAGATCTGAGCATCTGGGTGATTCCTCTTGTTTTTATTTTGATGACCGCTCGACGCGCTGAACGCGTTCAAGTGCCGAGACATGTTCAAGTCTAGGCAGAAATCTCTGATTTGCCGGGGAATTGACCAGAAAGCCGCAAAACAGTGGCGAGTGAACTGAGTACGTGGTTCCGTCAGGGCCGTGAACGGTATGGGGATTACCCGGCAATGAGTGGTGTTTGAATTTCAAGTGCCCGCTGCTGAAGGTGAGCCGGGCAGATAGGCCCCAGGTTGGCGGCGCGGGATTCTCATATCGCCAAGTCCTCCATGGAAAACGACGAGCTGCGCCACACTTGTACAAAGTGCAATAAGCTGTACAAAACCTCGCCGCAAGCGGAGCGTCACAAGGCAAGTGCCGGACATGCCGGGCTTTGTGAGAAATGTCTCAAAAACGAGCAGGAGCGGGTGATCAGTCAGCGCCTGGCCTTGTGTGCCGCGAAGATGTTGGACATTGATCGTCAGTTCAAGCCATCAGCGAAACGCTGATGTTCGCTTCAGCTCGCAAACGAGGCGGCTGATGAAATTCAGCAAGGCTCAACGATTACCGCTGCGCTTGTACAACTGCGGAGAGTTGGGTTGGGCCGTTGATCATGTCCCTGACGATAAATCACTGCCAGTAATTGTTTTGACTTACGTATTAATCGAATCGTCCAGTTTCCCGGATGTTACACAAACTTGCACAGGAAGTAAGAGGCCCGTGAATACGGGCCTCAATCCTGTTTCGATAAACGAGCACAAACGCTCTCAGCCTGCGAACATCAAACTTGCGATGCCTTGATCAACAGCGAACCGCGCCGGCGCATGAGGGCGTAGTAAGCGCACGCAGGGCACAGCAAGCCAACGACCCACGCCAGGTCTACGCCTTGCAGGCTGGTGGCAACAGGCCCGACGTACATCGAGGTGTTCATGAACGGAATTTCCAGAGCAATGGTGCAAAGGAATACTGCGATTGCTGTCCAGTTCACCCGACCGTAGATGCCTGCCGGATCGAAGATGTCGGCAATCCGGTAAACGCCTTTGCGCAGCGCGTAATAGTCGACAAGATTGATCGCCGTCCAGGGGATCAGAAAGTAGCTCATGAAAAAAATGAAATTCAGGAAGAACTGCAGAAAGTCGTCCTGCGCCAATGTGCATAAACCGGTTGCGATCGTGCAGATGATCAGCAGAAATCCCGCACGTACAGACGGGGTGATTTTGAGCGCAGAGAAAGGCTCGATCATCGTGACCGTCGACATGAAAGCGCCATACAGGTTGAACACGTTGATGGCGATCTGGCCGTAAAGCACGAATGCCACCATCAGCAGCGTGCCTCCTCCGAGCAGGCCTATCAGATGCAGCCCGACGTTATCGGAGAACCCCACCATGCCCTTGGCCAGTACGGCGCCTAACAACATCATCCAGCTTCCACCGATCACGGTACCGGCATAGCTGTACCAGAACACTTGGCGGGTGGATGTGTCGCTCGGCAAATAGCGAGAGTAGTCCGCCACGTAAGGTGCGTAGGACAATTGCCAAGTGACCGCGATGCTGACAGAGGCGAGGAAGCTGACCAGATTGAAACCCTGCGCGGTCCATTGGCCGGCCTCTATCGGCAGCGCGAGAGCGAGCAGGGTGGCGATGCCGAACACGGCAATCGAAATCAGCGAAAGCAGCTTCTGTACGCGATGAATCAATTGGTAGCCGAACAGCGCGACCAGGAAGCATGCCGCGCCCAGCAGAGCGATGTTGCCAGCGGTGCTCAACGGGCTCAGGTCGCTCACCGCCTGAGCAGCCAACAGCGTGTTGCTGACGAAAAAGCCCAAATAAATAAGCATGACGAACAGCAGCGGTACGATAGCGCCGAAAACCCCGAATTGTGCCCGGCTCTGGATCATCTGCGGAATACCCAGTCTCGGCCCCTGTGCGGAGTGCGAAGCCATGAAGATTGCACCAATCAGCGAACCGATAAGAATCGATAGCGCACTCCAGAAAAGATTGAGTCCCAGGCTGATGGGCAACACTCCAGCCGCTACCGTGGTGATGTTGGCGTTGGCACCAAACCAGACGAAGAACAAGGAACGGGGCCGACCGTGACGCTCGCTCTCAGGGATAAAGTCGATGCTGCGTTTTTCAACTTTCATGTCTGTTCTCCGTTCAGCAGGCGTCGACGAGGCGGCGTTGAAAGCGCGCTACGACTTGTGGGAATTCATCTGGCTGGAAGGCGAGGTGATCGGGTTCGGCGGTTCGAAGCGATGTTGCCGGCTCGTTGTTCCAGCGTCTCGACAACTGCTCGGTGGTGAAGAGCTCCAGCCCGTACAGCCAGTTGGAAAGGATGAACAGTGCCGAGTAATGCGCTCCCTCTGTAGTCGCACTACAGGCGTCAGCGACAAGGCTGATCTGGAAGTCGTGCTGATAGGCGTCGAACAGACTGCTCATGACACACACATCCGTCAGCACGCCGATGACCACCAGGTGCTTGATGCCTCGGCGGTTGAGCATCTGAGCCAAACGGGTGCCGTGGAAGGCGCTGTAGCGGCGTTTATCGATGACGACGTCAGCGTCTCGAGGCGCCAGAGCGTCAATGATCTCGATCGCAGATGTGCCGGCGCGGTAAGTCGTTGGCCTGCCTTGGTCGTCTACCGGTTCGCCCAGCGCCAGATCGCGGCCCGGAGCGTCGTTGACATGGCGGGTGTAGAAAATCGGGATGTGCAACTGGCGAGCGCGATCGATCAGGGATGCGGCGTTATCGACCACTTGATCGAAGCGTTCGAGCGGGAAGCCATCTTCCTTTTGCATATCGATCACAAGCAAGGCGGTGTCTTGGTTCATCAGGTTTGTTCCGGATGCAGAGCGCCGGGCGAGCCGGAGGGACTCACCAGGAAACTCGGTAATGACGGTGCGCAGCGATCCGCCAAGACGGAAACTGCGAGAGATCGAGAGAGACTCTCGTGGGGAGGTGTTACCTGACTATCTGCCAGAAACCGTTTTGCTTTGCGCTCACGCAGGATGGCAGCCGCGGCAGCACGATGGAGGACGAAGAGCGGAATCGACGGAGATAACGCGCCATGGCTGCGCACGGCAACGCACACGCCGCGCTTGAAGAGCGGGTGTGAGCGTCGCCGAATTGTGCGGAGGATACAGGCATGGCCATAGACCTTGAGCGCGATATGCTCTGGAAGAGCAAGATACGGGCCAAGCTCTCCAAGGCCTTCGAAGCCATTGAGCCAGAGCGGATCAAGCGTTCAAAGCAATATTGTGTGGTATCTGGTATTCCATAATATTGTGTTACGTAGCGTAGCAGCGGCTTGCGTTCTTGCTCCCTTTTGAAGCAGATCTCTCCAGGCTCGCGGCGATCAACGCCGCGCCGTACGCGTACTCACATCCACCCAGACCGCCAACACCAGAATGCTGCCCTTGACGATCATCTGCCAGTAGCTATCGACGTCGAGCATCGACATGCCGTTGTCCAGACTGGTGATCACCAGCGCGCCGAGGAGGGCGCCGTAGACGGTGCCGGAGCCGCCGCGCATGGAGGTGCCGCCGATGAAGCAGGCGGCGATGGCGTCGAGCTCGCCCATGCTGCCGGCGGACGGTGAGCCGGCGGCGAGGCGTGCGGTGTTGACCACGCCGGCGAGGGCGCACATCACGCCCATGATGCCGAAGATCCACAGCTTGACCGCCTGCACATTGATGCCCGACAGGCGCGTTGCTTCCATGTTGCTGCCGACCGAATAGACCCGGCGGCCGAACACGGTCTGGCTGGTGACGTAGCTGAACACGCCGAGCAGAATCAGCAACAGCAGCACCGGCACGGGAATGCCGTCATAGCTGTTGAGGGTTTGGACGAAACCGGCCAGCACCGCGCCGATCACCAGCACGCGCACAACATCACGCACCAGCGAATGCGCCGCCAGGCCATGCAGGGCACGATTGCGTCGTTGTTTCCAGGTCAGGAACACCGTCAGCACAAACAGCAGCACACCCAGGCCAGTGCCGATCGCGTGGGGCAGATATCCCTGGCCGACGTAGACCAGCTCCGGCGATACCGGGGCGATGGTGGTGCCGCCGGTGATCCCCAGCAAAATCCCGCGAAACGCCAACATGCCGCCCAGGCCGACGATAAAGGACGGGATGCGCAAGTACGCCGCCATGTAGCCGTTGGCGAGGCCGATCATCAGGCCGCACAGGGCGACCAGACTCAGATTCGCCAGCAACGGAATGTGATAGACCACGTCGAGTATCGCCGCGAGGCCGCCGAGCAGGCCGAGCAATGAGCCCACCGACAAATCGATCTCGCCGCTGATGATCACCAGCACCATGCCGCAGGCGAGGATGCCGGTGATCGACATCTGCCGCAGCAGGTTGGAAAGGTTGCGCGGGGTGAGGAAGCCGCCCTCGGTCTGCCAGCTGAAGAACAGCCAGATCAGCACCACGGCAAATACCAGCGCGAGCATCTTGTAGCGGGTGAACAGTTGTTTGACCTGATTCATTTACGCGGTTTTCCGATCATTATTGTTATGGCTGCCGGGCTGGCTGAGGGCGGCGGCGAGTACTTGTTCCTGGGTCAGCTCATGGTTGACGAAGTCGCCGCGCAATTGGCCTTCGCCGATCACCAGCACGCGGTCGGAGACGCCGAGCACTTCGGCCAGTTCCGATGAAACCATGATGATCGACACGCCTTCGGCGGCCAGCGCGCCCATCAACTTGTAGATCTCGTACTTGGCGCCGACGTCCACGCCTCGGGTCGGCTCGTCGAGAATCAGCACGCGCGGTTTCGCCAGGAGCATCTTGGCGAGTACGGCTTTCTGCTGATTGCCGCCAGACAGGCTGGTGATCGGCAGGGAGGGACTTGCGGTTTTCAGATGCAGACGGGAGATTTCCCGGTCGATGCAGCCCAGTTCGGCTTCGGCATCGATGCGGGTCATTTTCGAATAGCTCTCGAGCACGGCGAGGGTGATGTTCTGACCGACACCGAGATCCGGAATGATGCCCTGGCGCTTGCGATCTTCGGGCACCAGGCACAGGCCGGCGCGGATCGCTTTCAGCGGCGTGCGCGTGTCGATCGGTCGGCCGTCCAGCCAGACTTCGCCCTCGTGGCGTCCGGGGTAGGCGCCGAACAGTGCGGTGACCAGTTCGGTGCGGCCGGCCCCGACCAGCCCGGCAATGCCGAGAATCTCGCCGCGCTTGAGGCTGAAGGAAATGTCGTCGACCCGTTTGCGCTTGGGGTTGTCGACGTCGTAGCAAGTGATGTGGCGCGCTTCGAAAATCACCTCGCCAATCTCGTGCGGCTCGCTGGGGTAGAGGTTGCTCATTTCGCGGCCGACCATCTGCGTGATGATCTGTGGAATGTCCATGTCGGCCATGGCGGTGGTAGCGATGTGTTTGCCGTCGCGGATCACCGAAATGGTGTCGCATACGGCGGCGACTTCATCGAGCTTGTGCGAGATGTAGACGCAGGCGACGCCCTTGGCTTTGAGGTCGCGGATGATGTCCAGCAGCACTTCGATTTCCGAGCGGCTCAGGGCCGAGGAGGGTTCGTCGAGAATCAGCAGACGCGCCTGTTTGTTCAGGGCCTTGGCGATTTCCACCAGTTGCTGATAACCGCCGCCGTACTGCGAAACCGGCAGCGACACGTTCATGTCCGGCACTTTCAATTCACGCATCAAGGCTTCGGCGCGGTGGATCATCGCCGGGTAGTTCATGCGCCCGCCCGGCAGCGTCAGCTCATGGCCCATGAAGATGTTTTCCGCCACCGACAGGTCCGGCACCAGGGTCAGTTCCTGATGGATGATGACGATGCCGGCGGCTTCGGTTTCGCTGATCGATTGCGCCCGGAGCGGTTGCCCGTCCCAGAGGATTTCACCGTCCCAGGTGCCATGGGGATAGACCGCCGAAAGGATCTTCATCAGCGTCGACTTGCCGGCGCCATTCTCGCCGCACAGGCCCACGCATTCACCGGGCCGGACCTTGATGTCGATGCCGTTGAGCGCTTTGACACCGCCGAAGGTTTTGACGATGCCGTTCATTTGCAGCAGATAGTCGGACATGGAAAAGGCTCGTATACCAGGGACATGAACACCACAGAGCCCTTGTGGGAGCGAGCTTGCTCGCGAAAGCGTCAGTTCAAGCAATGCATCGCTGACTGATACACCGCTTTCGCGAGCAGGCTCGCTCCCACAGGTCTGATCAAGATTTACGACCGGATCACTGCCCGGCAATCTGCGCCTTGGTGTAGAAGCCATCCTGTTCGAGCAAGTCGATGTTGTCCTTGGTCAACGGCGTTGGCGTAAGCAGGATGGTGTCGACCTTTTTGCTGCCGTTGTCGTACTGCGAGGTGTAGGCCGGTTTTTCGTTGCGCGCCAGTTGCACCGAGAGCTTGGCTGCTTCGGAGGCGATGAGTTTCAGCGGTTTGTACACGGTCATGGTTTGCGTGCCGGCGATCACGCGTTTGACTGCTGCGAGGTCGGCGTCCTGACCGGAAATCGGCACCTTGCCGGCCAGTTGCTGCGCGGCCAGTGCCTGGATGGCGCCGCCGGCGGTGGCGTCGTTGGAGGCGACGATGCCGTCGATTTTGTTGTTGTTACGGGTCAGCGCGTTTTCAACGATGCTCAGCGCTTCGGTCGGGTTCCATTCCTTGACCCACTGCTGGCCAACGATCTTGATGTCGCCCTTGTCGATGGCCGGTTGCAGCACCTTCATCTGGCCTTCACGGAGGATCTTGGCGTTGTTGTCGGTGGGCGCGCCACCCAGCAAGAAATAATTGCCCTTGGGCGCCGCTTTCAGCACGCCGCCGGCCTGCATCTCGCCGACCTTTTCGTTATCGAAGGAGATATAGGCGTCGACATCGGCGTTGAGAATCAGCCGGTCGTAAGACACCACTTTGATTCCGGCTTTCTTCGCCTCGGCCACGGCGTTGGTCAGCACTGTCGCGTTGAAAGGCACGATGACGATCACATCGACGCCACGAGAGATGAGGTTTTCGATCTGCGAAATCTGCTTCTGCTCGTTGGCATCCGCCGATTGCACGAAGACTTTGGCGTCCATTTTTTCTGCCGCCGCGACGAAGTAATCGCGATCGCGCGACCAGCGTTCCAGACGCAGATCGTCAATGGAGAAACCGATTTTCGGGTGGGTAGCGTCGGCCATTACCGGCAGGGCCAACAACGCCAGGGCACTGGCCAACAGCGTACGTTTCAAGTTCTTCATGGTGGTGCGTCCTTTTATTTTTGTTGGAAAGACACGGCCTGACGATGAATCGGGCTGGTAGAACTGTAGAGAATCTGCCGACGCAGCAGGCACAGAATTGTCGTGCAATTGTCACAGCGTCGTTGCGTCGGCAGCCTCCCTTGGCGATCAGCGATACAGGTAACGGTTGACGATGTTTTCGAGCATTTCCTGGCGACCGCTGACGGCTTGCGGGTTCAGTTCGTTGGTGAACGCGTGCTCGGCCAGCGACTCAAGATTGAAGTCTCCTGCCATCACCGCTTGCCCGAACGGCTGACGCCAGCCGGCGTAGCGTTGATCCTTGAGCACTTGCAGTTGATCGTTCTCAACCATCGCGGCGGCGCGTTCCAACGACAAGGCAAGAACGTCCATGGCGCCGACGTGGCCGTGGAACAGGTCGATCTCGTCGAGGCTCTGCCGGCGCACCTTGGAGTCGAAATTGAAACCGCCATTCTTGAAACCGCCGGCCTTGAGGATTTCATAGGTCGCCAGGGTCATTTCTTCGACGCTGTTGGGGAACTGGTCGGTGTCCCAGCCGTTCTGCGGATCGCCACGGTTGGCGTCGATGCTGCCGAAAATTCCCAGCGAGGCGGCCGTGGCGATTTCGTGATGAAAGCTGTGGCCGGCCAGGGTCGCGTGGTTGGCCTCGATGTTGACCTTGATTTCCTTCTCCAGCCCGTACTGCTGAAGGAAGCCGAACACCGTGGCGCTGTCGTAATCGTACTGGTGCTTGGTCGGCTCCTGGGGCTTGGGCTCGATCAGCAGGTCACCGGTGAAACCGATCTTGTGCTTGTGCTCGACCACCATGCGCATAAAGCGCCCGAGTTGTTCGCGCTCACGTTTCAGGTCGGTATTGAGCAGGGTTTCGTAGCCCTCACGACCGCCCCACAGCACGTAGTTGGAGCCTTTGAGGCGATGGGTGGCGTTCATTGCGCTGAACACTTGCGCAGCGGCGCAGGCGAACACTTCCGGATCGGGATTGCTCGCAGCGCCAGCGGCAAAACGAGGATTGCTGAAGCAGTTGGCGGTGCCCCAGAGCAACTTGATGCCGCTTTGTTCCTGATGCTGTTCGAGGCGGTCGACCATTTGCGCGAAGTGTTCGCGGTACTCCTTCAGCGAGTTGCCTTCGGGGGCGACGTCCGTGTCGTGAAAGCAGTAGTAATCGATGCCCAGTTTGCTGAAGAACTCGAATGCGGCTTGAGCCTTGCCGATAGCCAGTTCCATCGGTTCGCCACTGCGTTGCCACGGGCGTTTGAAGGTGCCGGCACCGAACACATCGGAGCCCGGCCAGACGAAGGTGTGCCAGTAGCAGGCGGCCATGCGCAGGTGTTCACGCATGGGTTTGCCGAGGATCAGCTTGTCGGCATCGTAGTGACGAAAAGCGAGGGGCGAATCACTGTTCGGGCCTTCGTAGCGAACCGGCTCGATATTGGGGAAATACTGCATGGACCTTGTCCTTGTTGTTCTTGGCGGTGTCTCGATACTAGCAACGGCCCCGTGCCCGCTGATTATGAAAAGCCTCAACTGCGAGTGCGATTTTGCGTATTGAGCTTCAGCGCGCGCAGGCCTAGTCTGTGTCCATCGTCGCCGTGACATGGCGGCCCGGAACAGCCTAAAAACAATGAAAAACCTACCGCCCGTGCACCGCATCGCCCTGTTGTTCAACGGCAGCAAGATCTACGACCGTGGAATCATCAGCGGCATCGGCAACTACCTGAGCAGCACCCGCGCTTCCTGGGACCTGTTTCTGGAAGAGGACTTTCTCTGCCGCTTGAAAGGCATCGAGCGCTGGCAGGGCGACGGGATCATTGCCGACTTCGACGACCCGCTGATTGGCGAGGCGCTGGCCGACATTCATTTGCCGGTGGTAGCGGTGGGCGGTTCCTACGAGGATGCACGCGCTTATCCAAAAGCGATTCCCTACGTTGCCACTGACAACAACGCATTGATCACTCTGGCTTATTCACATCTGGTCGATGCGGGGTTGCAGCGCTTTGCCTGTTTCAGCCTGCCGCAAGCGCAGGCCAATCGCTGGGCGCAGGAGCGGGAAAAAGCCTTTCGCAAACTGATGCAGCGCGACGGCCTGCACGCCGAGATCTATCGCGGCATGGGCACCAGCGCGCCGCTGTGGGACAGCGCCGTCGAACAACTGATCGCCTGGCTGCACAGCCTGCCCAAACCGATCGGCATCATCGCCGTCAGCGACGCCCGCGCCCGGCAGTTGCTGCAAGCCTGCCTGACCGCCGGCATTGCCGTGCCGGAGCAGGTCGCGCTGATCGGCATCGACAATGACCCGCTGACCCGCAGCCTGACTCGCGTACCGCTGAGTTCGGTGATTCAGGGCACCGAAACCATGGGCCGCACCGCTGCGCAATTGCTGCACCAGATGCTCCACGGCATGCCGTCCACCGGTACGCAAATCCTGATTCCGCCGGACGCGGTCAACGTGCAGGTGTCGAGCCTGCACCAACCGCTGGGCAATCCGTACGTCATGCAAGCGCTGCTGTTCATCCGCCAATATGCCTGCCAGGGCATCAAGACCGCGCAAGTGGCGGCGTATGTCGGCGTGTCGCGTTCATCGCTGGAAGCGCATTTCCGCGCCGAGCGCGGTTGCAGCGTGCATGACGAGATTCTGCGTTTCAAACTGGCGGCGGCTACCAGCGGTTTGAAGAACACCGATGCGGCGATTGCCGACATTGCCCAGGCCTGCGGCTTCAAGTCTGCGCAATATCTGCACACGGTGTTCCGTCGCGAGTTCGGCTGCACGCCCCGCGAGTATCAGCAGGGCGGGGCGTAGCGCTGCAAATGGCTCACGCCAGCGCAGCGGCACTGGCTCTGGAGCGCCAGGCGAACGCCAGTACCATCAGCAGGCCCAGACCCGCCATCGCCGCGCCGGCCAAGGAAATCGCTGGATAACCCAGCCCGGCATTGATCACCGCGCCACCCAGCGCCGCGCCGATCGCGTTGCCGAAATTGAACGCACCGATGTTCACCGCCGAAGCCAGATTCGGCGCGTCCTTGGCCGCTTCCATCACGCGCATCTGCAGCGGCGGCACCAAAGCGAAGCTGGCGATACCCCAGATCAGAATGGCGACGGCGGCCGGCAGCGGCCAGCGCATCAGCACCGTGAACGCCAGCAACACCACAATCAATGCGCTCAGCGACACGATCAGGGTGCGGTCGATCGAACGGTCGGCAGCCTTGCCACCCCACATGTTGCCCAGCGTCAAACCGATCCCGAACAACACCAGCATGGCGGTGATGAACGCGGCGGAGGCGTGCGCCTCGCTGCTGAGAATCGGCGCGATGTAGGTGAACACGGTGAACATCGCACTCGAGCCGACCACGGTCAGGGCCAGCGCGGCCAGCACCGGACCTCGGCCTAGAACACGAATTTCCGCCAGCGCACCCGCGCCTTGCTCTGCTTTCAGATTGGGCAGGGCGAACCACAAGGCGATCATGGTCAGCACGCCGAGACCGGTAATGCCCCAGAACGCCGTGCGCCAGCCGAACAGCTCACCAAACCACGCCGCCAGCGGTACACCGCCGATGGTCGCCAACGTCAGGCCCATGAACATCGCCGCCACGGCGCCGGCACGTTTTTCCGGCGCGACCACACTGGCGGCGACCACCGAACCAACCCCAAAGAATGCGCCGTGATTGAGCGAGGTGATCACGCGGGCGACCATCAGGCTGGAGTAATCGGTGGCCAGCGCCGACATCAGATTACCCAGGGTGAAAATCGCCATCAGCCCGATCAGCAGATAGCGCCGGGGAATCTTTCCGGTGGTCAAGGTCATCAGTGGTGCGCCGAGCAGCACGCCCAAGGCGTAGGCACTGACCAGCAACCCCGCAGCGGGAATGGAAACGCCGAGATCGGCGGCGATGCCGGGCAACATGCCCATCGGCGCGAACTCAGTCACGCCGATGCCAAAGGCGCCGACAGCGAGTGCAACAAGTGGTGGATTGATACGCATGGAAAGTCTCCTCATCTATGCCGCCAATGCTACGATCCATCGTTTTCAGGCGGTAGATGGCGATTTTGGCAATCACCTTTGCGTAAGAGGCACGAATGGACTTCAACGGCAGATCAGGGGAAATGAGCGTGTTCGTCACCGTGGCGCAGGAGGGCAGCCTCTCAGCGGCTGCGCGTGCGCTGGGGCTGACGCCTTCGGCGGTCAGTCGGATCATCGCCCGCGCCGAACAGCGACTCGGCACTCGTCTGTTGCTGCGCACGACCCGCGCGCTGACGTTTACCGCCGAGGGCGAGGCCTTCCTGCGCGGTGCCCGGCGAATTCTCGCCGACATGGACGAAGTGGAAGGGGCCATTACCGACCAAGGCGTACCCAAGGGCCGCTTGCGTGTCAGTGCCGCCCTTGGCCATGGACGGCTGACCATTGTGCCGCTGGTCGCAGCCTTCACCGCCCGCTACCCGAACATCGTCGTCGACCTCAGCCTTGGCGACGAAGTCGTCGACATCCTCGCCGGCCAGGCGGACGTCGCCATACGCTTCGGCCATCTGCCCGACAGCCCGTTGACCGCACGCCGCCTCGGCCACACCGGCCAAGTCGTGGTCGCATCGTCCGATTACCTGAAACGCCACGGCACACCTCTCGAACCGGAAGACCTGCTCAAGCACAACTGCCTGCGCTTCAACTTCCGCCGCGCCGAAGCCAACTGGCCGTTCATCCGCGACGGCAAGGAGTTCTCGCTGAAAGTCAGCGGCAACATCGAATGCAGCAGCGGCGAAGCACTGGCCCAGTTCGCCAGACTCGGCGCAGGCGTTGCGCGCATTGGCGAGTTCACCGTCAGGGAAGACTTGCAGCGCGGCACGCTGATCCCGCTGCTGCAAACGTTTAACCCGGGCGATGAGGAACCGATTCATGCGGTGTTCGTCGGCGGCGCGGCGATGCCGGTGCGGGTGCGCTTGTTTGTGGATTTTTTGCTGGAGCAGCATCGGATGTAAGAGGTGGCGTCTTTTCATCGGATCTGATTCTGTGCACGCAAATGCAATCATATTGCTATCATTTGCAGCTCTTCATTTTTCAGTCTGAATACAGTGAGTACCGATGTTCGTGAAAACGCTGAATGGGTTGCTTGTCTTATTGGTTTGCGGCGTACTGGGCGCTTGCGGAAAAACAGACCGTTTTGCCGACGGCTGGGATCAAGGCGGCAACCTGCATGACGTGAGTCTGCGCGAGTGGGCCTTTGCAACCGATGCCAACCGGCTTGCCAGTGCTGCCGATTTTGTCCGGGAATTTATTCCGGCGTTGCCAGCAGTGTCTTTGCCGCTTGCGAGCGCCCTGGTTGAGAAGTGCCTGACCGAGAGTGCGTATATAGCCGCTATCGAGGAGATTGGGGTGCGAAGCAGAATTGAACCCTGTATTGAATATGCTCAACAAACCGCCCAGAGCCTCGCGCAGGAATATGCCAAGCGCCAGGGTGTTTCCAGCCAGTAAACGGTCGCCAGCGAAGTATGGTCGAGTGTCGGCTCCCAGCTACAAAGGGCCACCGCAGAATGATGGACCAAAATGTTCTTTACTGGGCGCCGAGCGAGGCAGGTTGTTGTTTTCACTCGACGAATCTGAGGCATGCAAAAGCGGTTTTGATACGCAGTTGCTTGATGGGTTCGATGCTTTCCTGAGATCCGATTTTTTTGACTACGCCCAGGCCGCAGTATTGTTGATTGAAGGTGAAGATCGGGAGAAGGCCAGCCTTGGGTTCAGTCCAGTAGCCCGACTTCAACGTATAGCTGGCCCCAGCCTGAGGGGTGAAAGAGAAGGGTATCTGGCAAAACTTTCCACCAACTGTTTGCCGGTAAGTCAAAACCAGCTCTTTGTCGACTGCTACCGGCGATTGGATAAAACCCTCGGTATAGGGCAAAGGCGTGAAGCCCGCGTAACATCCCGATTCGTTGAAGGTCATCGCATCGAGGTTAGTGCCGCTTTCATATTTAAGCCTGACCGTCGCCGAGGGTTCATCCTGCCGGGGAAATTGATACTGTTTACCCTGAAACAGTGAAGTACAACCGCTCAGTGCCAATGCTCCAGCCAAAAGCGTCAAGCCAAATCTGCCATTCCCGTACATGTACTGCTCCTGGATACCATCGGACTTTTTCAAAAGCAGATGATACCGAAAAGTGGCCACATGCTACTAAGCTTTACGAGATTTCAGACAGCCCAAGATTTTCCCTCGCCCACTGCTCAGCCGTCGTGGCCTGAATCGCCCGCTGCTCATTGAACGTGCCCGCTTTCGGCCACGCCACACCTCGACCTTGGGCAAACACCGCGCGGTATTTTTTGATGTGGTGAGTGGGGTCTTTTTCCAGTTCCTCCATCAGGTGTGGCACTGTCCAGACGTTACGCTTGAAGGGCCGTCCGAGCACGCGTTCGAGAAGGCCCGCGACCTCTTCATAGGTCAGCGTGTCGCCCGACAGATACACGATCTCGTTGCGAAAACGCGGTTCGAAGAAAACGATTTCTGCAGTCAGTTTGCCGATGTCGTCCGGGGTCGTCAGCGTCACGCCGGTGTCCAGGCTGCCCAGGGCGTTAACGGTGTCGTTGTCGAAATCAACGACTTCAAACACCGGCTCGAAGAGGAAACTGGTAAACATGCCGGTCGAGATGATCACCCATTCGGTTTTGTCCTGCGCGCGCAGCAGTTCGCGCACGTCGAGCTGAGCATCGAACAGATCCTGCGGACTGCCCCGGCCGATCACTTCGAAGTCCACGCCAAACTGCCAGGGAAAGTAGCGTTTGATGCCCGACTTGAGCGCAGCGGTCGCCAGCTTCATCGGCGTCTCGCGACCAGCGACCATGCCGGCGCAGCCGATGACGATATCGAAAGGTGCGAAGACTTCGGCCAGTTTGTCGATCGAATCGTTGACCAGATCTGCCGCCACCATCTGCACGCCGAGACTGCGCAGTTCATCGATTTCGGCTTTCTTTGCCGACACCTGACTGTCGATCGTCGAGGCCCTGAGCAGGACGCTGATCGTGCTGCCGGGCGAGCGCTTTGCCACTCGCGCAAGGTTGCGCAAAACCGGCAGGCCGAGCTCGCCTGCGCCCAGGACAAGAATGGATTGCGGGGAAGGGTGGTTCGATTCGGTCATGATGTCTCCTGAGATCTGCATGTAAGATCGGCAAATGCTGGCACGATCGGGCAGCACTCAGAAGAAGGCACACGCGTGATACCAGGTGAAGAAATGACCGATCAGCAAGCGCTCAGTGAGGCAGAAGCAATCTGCCAGACGCTCAGACGAGACGATGATGGCGTGCGCCGCGAAGTGCTTTCGCACGCCGGTAGTCGCTGGTCTTTGGGCATCCTGCATGCCTTGGGTGTGTACGGCACGATGCGTCACGCCGAGATCAAACGGCAGATGACCGGCGTGACTCAGCGCATGTTGACCAAAACCCTGCGTGCGCTGGAACGCGACGGCCTGCTGACCCGGCGCGAGCTCGACCAGGTGCCGCCACACGTCGAGTACGAGCTGACGCCATTGGGCATGGGCTTGCTGGTGCGGATGTCGCCGATCTGGACTTGGGTGGTGGAAAACGTCGAGGGTTTCCGCCAAGCGCGACGCACGTTCGATAGCCAGATCGGCAAGAAACCCTCATGGCAAATTCCTGTTCCAGCGCGGGATGATTCTGAAGCGTCAGACTGAGGTTTCGCGCTTCAGCTCAGCGGCACCGCGAACACGGCACTGGCGCGCGCAACCGTTCGCTCACCGACGTGCAGACTGACGCCAGCAAACGCCAGTTGGCGGCCCTTTTTGGAGTGTTCAAGACGCACTTCGAGCCACTCGTTGATTTGCACTGCACCGAGATAATCCAGGGTCATGCTCGCCGTGATCAACGGCTGCGGCGGATCGCTGGAGAAGGCCATGGCGTAGCCCATGCCGACATCGGCCAAAGTCGCCAATACACCACCATGCAAAGTGCCGCGACCATTGGCATGCCGTGAGTCGGTCAGTAAACCCAATTCCAAGTGCAGCCCCTGACCCCTAGCGTAGATCGGGCCGAGCAGATCCAGCAACGGACTGCTGCGGGTGAATGGAGTGAAACCTTCGGGAATGGCCGTGGTGTTCATGATCCCATCCTGATGCAGGTGGCTGACCTGTTTGATTAGGCGAGGAAACACAGAAGGGGGCAAGCACTATGCGGATGGGGAATTTGCTGCGATAAGTGCTGTACACGGAACTGACCAACGATAGCGTTCACCTAACGTTTAAGCCTGCCGAATGTGGCTTCCATCGCTGCCCGGTCATGGTCGAGCAACCAGGCATGATGTCGTTGATAAAGCTGCAAAAGTAGTTCGGTGTTGGCTCCAACCACGTCCATACCTCTGTCGTCATAGGGAAAGACCATGACTCGCTTGGGCAGATTGAACAGGTAGACAGCACAGTTCGCACGCGGTTGGATAGCACCGAAGTCCTTGGCCAATGCGCACCAGAGTAATGCTTGAATGCTCGCGACAGACGCTTCGAAGGCGACGTTGACCCAGTATTCCGGTTCTTCCTCGGTGAACCATTCCTCGTTGTCTATTTCTTCGCTCCAGATGCACAGCGCTGATGGAGTGTCGATTCCAGCAGATTTAAGGGCGCGAAGAGTGCTGCGATGGGCGAATCGATTGCGACCGGAATGAATACGCAGACATGCGACAAACGATGCATCCCCCTGGAAAATATCGCCGCAGATGGTTGTGGATTTCCGCACCGCCGTGAGGAATTGCTCGATCATTCCGCCCGTTTCGGAGAGTTCGAAACGCAGTCCTCCGGGCCAGGAATAGAAAAGCGGACGGGCGAATGCCTGGGGTCCAAATGCGTTTTCGATCTCAGCTCTCAGATTCACTTTCTTCCCTTCAATGTGGATTTCTGTTTGTTCAAGACGCGGATGAAGTCAGTGCGAAGACACAAACGGCGAAGCAGTCGTCGGTGCCGGCAGCGCATAGGCCTGTTTCATCCACGCAACTTCCGCTAGCGGTGTGCGGCCGAAGAGGCGTTTGAAGTCGCGGCTGAATTGCGAGGCGCTTTCGTAGCCGACCAGAAATGCAGTTTTTGCCGCAGTCAGGTCGTTACGCAGCATCAGCAATCGCGCCTGGTGCAGCCGCGTCGACTTCAGATACTGCATCGGCGAGGAATCGGTAACCTTGCGAAAGTGCAGGTGAAAATTCGGCACGCTCATCTGCGCTTCCTCGGCCAGGGTCTCTACGTCGAGATGCTGGTGATAACAGCTGTGGATCTTGTGGATGGCGCGGGTCACCTTGCCGAACTGGCCCTGTTGGGCGATGGCGGCGCGCAGGGTGCCACCTTGTTCGCCGGTGAGGATGCGGTAGTAGAGTTCGCGCAGCATCGCCGGGCCGAGGATTTGCGCGTCGGCACCGTCGCTCATCACTTCAAGAAAACGCAGGGTTGACCGGCGCAGCGGTTCGTCGAGAGGCGAGGCGTACATGCCCATCGGCTGCGCTGTGGGGAAATCCCACCGCTCGTCCACTTGCTGGATCAGCTCGCCAGCCAAAGCGAAATCCAGGCGCACGTACACCGCGAGCATTGGCTCGGCTTCGCTGGCGTCGGTTTCCATGGTGAAGGGTACCGGCACCGACACCACCAGATAGTGCTGAGCGTCGTAGACGTAGACTTCATCGCCGAGATAACCGCGTTTACGCCCCTGACAAAGGATCACGATGCCCGGTTCGTACAACACCGGCGTGCGGGTCAGCGGTCGGTTGGAACGCAGGAAACGCACATCGTCCAGCGGGCTCAGGTTGTAACCTTCCAGCGGGGCGAGCCGGCTCATTAGCTGGACCATGCGCGTTGTGAGCGGGTCTTTCGGTTTCGGCATGGGCTGTGGGTTTCCTTGTGAAAAGGCGGGTTTGAACCTGTCTGGCTGATTGGCGGGGTGTCAGACAGAGCCCTCACCCTAGCCCTCTCCCAGAGGGAGAGGGGACTGACCGTGGTGTTTGATCGGGATCTGCCGACCTGAAATATCGCGCCGAATGCTGACCGCGCTGTTCTAGAGTAATAAGCCCTGCGGAAATCTTCGAGGCAGGCTCAGGGGTTGAATCCACCCGGATCGGCTCCCTCTCCCTCCGGGAGAGGGCTGGGGTGAGGGTGCTTTTGATCTTTCAGCCATCCGTCGAGCGGCTAAGCGCTGCCCATTGCTCAATACTCTCCGCCGTGCGCTGCAACTTGTCACGCACCAACGCCAGCGCATCACTGCCCAATAGCAGGTGAGCCGGCGGGTTTGGACTGTCGATGATCGTCAGCATGACCCGTGCAGCTTTCTGCGGATCGCCCAGCTGATGCCACTTTTCTCCTCTCGAGCCTTGCGCACCGGATCGAAGCTTGCATCGTAGTCGCTGATGCTACGCGGTGTGCGCTGCATCGAGCGGCCCGCCCAGTCGGTGCGAAATGACCCCGGCGCCACAGCGGTGACAAAAATATTGAAGGGCGCAAGCTCCTTGCTCAAGGTGTCGGAGATGCCCTCCAGAGCGAACTTGCTGCCGCAGTAATAGGCGATCCCGGGCATGGTGATATGGCCGCCCATCGACGTGATATTGAGAACATGCCCCGCGCGGCGCTGGCGGAAATACGGGACGAAAGCCTTGGTCACCGCCACCGCGCCAAACACGTTGACGTCGAACTGGCGACGCATTTCCTGTAGAGAGGACTCTTCGAAAATCCCCTCATGGCCATAACCTGCGTTGTTGACGAGCACGTCCACCGGGCCGTGACGATCTTCCACCGCAGCAACCACCCCATCGATGGCATCGAAATCGGTAACGTCCAGCACCACCCCATGAGCGCGCTCGAGTGACAGCGCTTCGAAAGCTGCCAGCGCGGACTCACTGCGCACTGTGCCGATAATCCTGTGACCTTGAGCGAGTGCTTCCTTGGCCAGCGCCTGGCCGAAGCCGCTGCTGACACCGGTGATGAAAAGAGTCTTCATGGATTTGTACTCCAGCAGGCAATTGGAGAGGCCATGCTAGGGCGGATAACGCTGGCGGACGATGCCGAATCGGATCGAAGTATTGCCTGTTCCTATCAATAGGGTTTTCCAGGTCTTGCCTCAAAAGACGGAAAAGTCCTGCAGGTCTCAAACCCGCAGGACTTTTCCTGTCTCGGCAACACGCGCTTAAGCTGCGCGACGACCCGCTGTACGGTCCGATCCATCAGCGGCGAGGGCCTCACCCAGTGGGGTGCGGTCTGAGCCGTCGGCAGCGATGGCCTGGCCTTGTGGGGTCTTGTCATAACCGTCCTCAACCAGGCCTTGTTCCTCGAGGCGGTTGCGGCCGTTTTCAGCCAGAGCCTGGCCCTGCGGCGTACGTTCCGAGCCATCGGCAGCAACAGTCTGCTGTGGTTCGTTGACCTGGGTGAAGAAACGATCTTCCTGATTGCTCGGTACGGCGAATGCGCTGGCGCTGAGGGCGAAGGTGGCGACGGCGATCAGTTGGCTTACAGTTTTCATGGCGGTGACTCCGGTCAAATTTCGATTGAGGTCCGGGTCGTTCAGATCAGTCTCTGGTTAACCCGTTGCAGTGGTGTGTTCTGCATGGGTTCAGATTAGGGGGCAGGGCGGTGTCGGCGTTAAGCGGATACTGTCGGCGATTTGCCTGATTCTGCTCGATGGAAAATAGCCATTGACTTAGAGCGCACTCAAACCTTTACGGTGATGACATGAATCCAGAACTGACAATTTCAAAGTTGGCCAAGCGCCTTGATTTGAGCGCTCACACGATCCGCTATTACGAGCGCATCGGGCTGTTCGATCCGGTTGGGCGCGGTGGCAATGGCCACCGGGTATACGCCGAGAAGGATGTGCTGTGGGCCGAGTTTCTGCTCCGGCTGAAGGCGACCGGAATGCCGATCCAGCAAATGCTGCGGTATGCCGAATTGCGTCGATCAGGCGACTCGACCCTGGCAGAACGCCGCGAACTTCTCGAGCAGCATCGCCGGGACGTGCAAGCGCAGATCAGCCAGTTGAGCCAGTCCCTGGAGGTTCTGGATAACAAGATTCAGATCTACCACCAACTCGAGCAAAAGGAGCATCACCATGATCCGTAAACTTCCCGGTTTCAATCGTTTGCTGTCCGCCACACTTATTGGTGCAAGCGTGACCAGTGTCGCAGCGCCCGTGGAGATGACTGATCGTCGAGCGCGCGGAGAAGCCGCTCTGACGCAGATTACTGGCGGACCTGGTCAGGCAGTGGTTGATTCATTGAAGGATACTGCTCCAGAGCTTGCGGACTGGATTCTGAGTTTTGCCTACGGCGATGTCTTCGCCCGCCCCGGGCTCGATCACTGCACTCGTGAGCTGGCAACCGTTGCGGCATTGACCGCACTGGGCAACGCACAGCCACAACTCAAAGTGCATATCGGCGGAGCCCTGAACGTCGGGTGCACACCGGAGGCGGTGGTCGATGTGATCTTGCAAATGACCGTATACGCAGGGTTTCCCAGCGCCTTGAACGGTATAACCGCTGCGCGTGAAGTCTTTGCTGCTCGCGGGATCAGTGTTAAGTCTTGAGTGCGCTGGCCGCTGACCTTGCAACAGGACGGTGCAAGGCCAGATTTGATCGACCTGCCTTAGCGCAAATCCTCCGGCCGCATCGTCAGAATAATCTTCCCGACATTCTGCGAGGATTCCATCCGCCGATGGGCATCGGCTGCGCGGGACAACGGAAAGGTGCTGTCCACCACCGGTTCCAGACTCGCAGCGCCGGCGAAGCGTTTCAGCCAGTGGTCGCGAAAGCGCTGGATCATCGCGTGCTTCTCCGGCTGGGTGCGCGACTTCATCACCGTGCCGATGATTTGCAGGTGCCGGTAGAGGATGTGCTCCAGCTCCACGTCGACCTTGCCGCCGCCGCCAAGAATGCCGACCTGCACCAGGCGGCCGCCGTGGGCCAGCGAGGCGATGTTGCGGGCGAAGTAGGGCGCGCCGATAAAATCAATGATCACATCGACGCCGCGCCCTTGGGTTTTGTCGGCGATGACTGCGGCGAAACCCTCGGTCTTGTAGTCGATGGCCACGTCGGCGCCCAGATGTTCGACGCGCGACAATTTGCTGCCTTCGGTGGTCGCGTACACCGTGGCGCCTGTGGCGTAGGCCAGTTGCACGGCAGCGGAACCAACGCCGCCGGCGGCGGCATGGATCAGCACCGAGTCGCCTGACTTGAGTCGGGCCAGGTGCAGCATCGCTTCGTGGGCGGTGACGAACACTTCGGGAATCGCCGCTGCGTGCACATAGTCGAGCTGTGCCGGAATCGGCATGGCCATGCGGTAGTCGATGCGCGCCAGTTCGGCGTAGGCGCCGCCGCCGACCACGCCCATTACCCGGTCGCCGACGGCGAATCCGCTCACCTCGCTGCCGGTCTCCAGCACTTCCCCGGCAATCTCCAGACCGATGATCAACGAGTCGCCGAAGTTCGCATGGCCGTAGCCGCCGGTTCGGTGGGTCAGGTCGGCACGGTTCACGCCGGCCGCGTAGACGCGCACCAGCAGGTCGGTCGGGCGCACTTCAGGGTTGGGCGCTTCGCCAAGTTGCAGCACTTCTGCCGAACCGAATGCTTTCAGGTTGATGGCTTTCATCTCAGCGTTGCTCCGTGTCGGCAAGGGTGGCATTGGCGATGGCCGAGGCGGTGATGGCGCCCGGGAAACCGACGTAAAAGGCCAGGTGAGTGATCGCCGCCGACAACTCTTCATGGCTCACGCCATTGCTGACAGCGCGGCGCAGGTGCGCGGGCAATTCTTCACAGTGGCCGCCGGCAATCAGCGCAGCGACAGTGATCAGGCTGCGGTCGCGGGGTGACAAGGCGGGGTCACTCCAGATCTGCGGGTACAGCGTTGAGTCCACGAATTGCGCCAGTTTCGGGGTGAAGGCGCGGGCGGCTTCGCGTGGGCTGCTGAAATCGATAGTCGACATGGAAATCCCCTTAAACCTGGCTGATGAATTTGTTGGTGAGATAGTGTTCGATGCCTTCGATGCCGCCTTCAGAACCGTGGCCGCTTTCCTTCATGCCGCCGAAGGGCAGTTCGGTGGCGACGATGCGGTACTGGTTGATCCCGATCATTCCGGCTTCCAGGCCATCGGCGACGTCGATCGCGGTGCGCGCATTGGAAGTGAACGCGTAGGCCGAGAGGCCGTAGGGCAGGCGGTTGGCTTCTTGCAGGCCGTCGCTCAACTCATCGAAAGGCATCAGTATCGCGATGGGGCCAAAGGGTTCTTCGTGCATGATTCGCGCACTCATCGGCACATCGGCCAATACGGTGGGCTGAAAGAAGAAGCCTGCGCCCGGCAACGCTTCGCCACCGGCCAGCACCCGCGCGCCTTTCTCGACGGCGTCGGCGATCAGTTGCTCCATCTTCGCCAGTTGCCGTGGGTTGGCCAGAGGGCCGACCTGGGTTTGCGGATCCATGCCATCGCCGGTTTTCAATGCCTGGGTGGCCGCGACGAAGTGCTCGACGAACTCGGCATAGGCCTCGCGCTGGATCAGGAAGCGAGTCGAGGAAATACACACCTGACCGGTGCCGCGAAAGCGATTGGCGACGCCTTCCACAGCAGCCTTTTCGATGTCGGCGTCGGCAAACACCAGCACCGGGCCGTGGCCGCCCAGTTCCAGAGTGATCGGCTTGACGCCTTCGGCAGCGCGGGCCGAGAGCAGCCGACCGATCGGCACCGAACCGGTGAAGGTCACTTTGCGAATGATCGGTGAGGCAATCAAATGGCTGGAAACTTGATCCGGCACACCGAACACCACTTGCAGGACGCCTTTGGGCAAACCGGCATCGTCCAGCGCCCGGGCCAGGGCCAGCGCGGTGGAAGGGCTTTCCTCGCCGGGCTTGAGCACCACACTGCAACCGGCGGCCAGCGCTGCCGAGAGCTTGCGCGCCGGGGTGATGGCCGGGAAATTCCACGGTGTGAACGCTGCCACAGGGCCAATCGCCTGGCGTTTGACCAGTTGCAGTACACCCGGACGATTGGCCGGTACGACACGGCCGTCGATGCGTCGTGCGCTTTCGGCGAACCACTCGAAATATTCCGCCGCACGGGTCACTTCATCGAGGCTTTCGCGCAGTGGCTTGCCTTCTTCCAGCGTCATTTGCGCAGCGATGTGCGGGGCGCGTTCGAGGATCAGGTCGGCGGCGCGCTTGAGGATTTTTGCGCGCTGGTCCGGCACGGTCTGGCGCCATTGGTCGAAGCTCAGTCGGGCCACTTCGAGGGCGTGATCCAGGTCTTCGGCGGTGGCCAGTGGCACCTGGCCGAGTTCCTCGCCGGTTGCCGGGTTGACCACGGCGGCGGTCGCGCGGTCTTGGGCGGTGAGCCATTGACCACCGATGAAGAGATAGAGCGGATCGTAAGGAGTGTTCATGGATGTCGCCTTCATGGTTAAGGATTCATTCGGCGCCTTGTACGCAGTGGTTCAGGCGTCCCGTGGAATCCAGTCTATGGAAGGCGTGCCGTTTGATTTAGCCGGCCACGAGGGAATCATTGTTGTCCCAGAAGGTAATATCGAGCACAGGAGCGAGCGTGTAGCATCCGACGTTATCCGCAGTGAGTGGCAGGTCTACAGGACGATCATGATGGACAAACTTTCAAACATGTCGGTGTACATCAAGGTAGTCGAGATGGGCAGTTTCACTGCCGTGGCCAACCATCTCGACTCCACCGTCGGTAACGTATCGCGTGCGGTCTCGGCGTTGGAAAACGTGCTCGACACTCGGCTGTTGCAGCGCTCGACCCGGCGTCTCTCGGTGACCGATGCGGGCCGGCGGTTTTATGAACGCTGCGTGAAGATTCTCGCTGACCTGGAAAGCGCCGAAGCCGAGGCGAGCAATGCCGCCTTGCAACCACGAGGGACGTTACGGGTGCACTGCGTGCCCGGACTGGCGCGGCAACTGGTGACCGGCGCGGTGCTGGAATATCGCCAGGCGTTTCCCGAAGTGACCGTCGATTTGATGCTCTCCCAACGCATGCCCAATCTGCTTGAGGATCAGTTGGACGTGTCCATTCTGATCGCGCGAACGCTGCCGGATTCGGCGTATGTCAGCCAGAAGATCGGCGTCAGTCACTGTGTACTGGTGGCCTCCCCGGAATACCTGGCGCGGCATGGCGCACCGAAAACGCCGGAGCAGCTTTGCGATCATCAATGCCTGCTGCTCGGTACGGTGGATTACGTGCGCGATGAATGGCAGCTCAAAAGCAAGGCGGGCGATGCGACTTTCATTCCGAGCGGGCCGAGTTTCAGCGTGAACGATATGGACGCAATGGCCGTGGCCATTCGCGAAGGGGCGGGGATTGGTCTGTTGGCAGGCTTCACGGCGATCGACGATTTGCGTACCGGCAGGCTGGTGCGGGTGCTGCCCGATTACCACACCTACGAGCGCAATGTTTACGCGGTCTACACGTCTCGCCAGTTTGTCGATGCGAAGATCACGCGATTCATCGATACCTTGAAAGCCCGGGTCGGCGCGCAGTTGGCGAGCACTGCTCAGGCGCTGATCGATTGAAGCGGTAAAGGCATTTGCGTCTCAGCGAGCCAACTCTGAGACGCAATGGGTGTGCGAGGTATTGGCCCGATCAACCGTTGCTGCAGCCGCTGCCCATGACCTCGTATTGCAGGATGTGCTGTTTGCCTTGGGAATCCTGATAAGTCATGTGCACCGGCACTACGGCGCAGACATCCGGCACGGGATCTTCCGAGATGATTTTGGCGACGTCGAGGTGACTGGCGTAGGTGTATTGCTCGACGGGAGGCGTGGTAGTCGATTCCTGAGCCATGACCACCGAGCTGAAGCCGAAGAGTGCGAGGACGAGCATTGAGACTTTCATGGAAGATGTTCCTTTGCTGAAGTTGAGTGTGCTGCTGGAACAAACTCTATGCGGCGGCTGGCGGGGGAAACAGGCGCGGATCGGGTAAAGACTGTTTACGGTTTGAGCCACAATCGGCATGTGGTGAACGGGCGCGCGGGGTTCAGCGCAAACAAAAAAGGCGCCGGTGAGGGCGCCTTTTTGCTTATCTCGGTTTTTTACGGCTCGCCATGCAATCGGCAGCTACGAAAGCGCGGGGCTGATTTCAGCGGATTTCGCTGAGTAGCTTGCCACTCGTGCCGAAATCCACTTGCGGCTGTAAGCCAGCACATGGTCAGCAGTGGCGGTGGGGAAGTGGATGAAGCCATGCGGACACTCCGGCAGCACGTACATCTCCACCGGCGCCGCGTGTTGCCAGCACTCGGCGATGAGCCGCGTGTCATCCAGCAGCGGATCGAGGTCGCCGGCAAACAGCAGCGCTGGTGGCAGTCCGCTGAAATCGCCGTACAGCGGCGACAGCGGTGGCTGGCGTCGTTGTTCGTCGCTGATGTCCGGCGTGAGCAGGCGCAACGCGTCGACCATGCCGGGGCCATCGAGCACCAGAGTATCGGCGGGCGCGGTGCGCACGCTGGGCGTGCCGGTCAGGTCGTAGACGCCGTAATACAGCAGCGCGCCGCAGATCCGTTGCAGCAGTTGCGGCGAAGATTTGAGCGCGAGCAGGGTGGCCGCCGCCAGATGCCCGCCGGCCGATTCACCGACGACGACCACGGGCAGTCCGGCAAATTCGCCATCGTTCAAGATGCCGCGAGTGGCGCGCAGACAGTCGTCCAGCAAGCCCTCGATTGGCGTCGAAACGGCCAGTCGATAATCAACCGACACCACCGCCACGTCGCAGGTGTTGACGATGGCGATGTTGAAGTTGTCGTTCATCTGCGCATTGCCGATCACCCAGCCGCCACCATGGAAATCCAGCACCACGCCTTTGGCTTTGCCCTTGGGGCGGATGATGCGCACGGGCACGGTGTCGATGATCTTGCGTTCGGCGCTCAGCCCATGCTGGCGTAGCTTGCCGTCGCCGCCGAGCTGACCCGCCCGCAGCAACGCCTGAATCAGCCGTGGGGTGAGGCGATTGCGGATCTTGAAGCGCGGCAGCCAGGCGAGCTTTTTGTTGAACCCACGCACCTGCGTCAGCTCGCGCTCGCCTTGCGGCCATGGGAAGTCGCTCACAGGCGATTCTTCATCAGGATCGAGCAGTTCAGCGCCAGCGCAACGCACAGCCACGCCAGGTACGGGAACAGAATCAGCCCAGTGACCACGTCCAGTTGCAGGGCGAGCACGACCATCACCGCGACGACCACCCACAACACCGCCAGAATCACCAGCGCCGCCAGCACCTGATGCGCGCCGAAGAACACCGGCGTCCACAGCGTGTTGAGGGCGATTTGCGCGGCCCACAAAGCCAGCACCGTTTGGCTGCCGGGGATCAGACTCAAGCGATAACCGGCCCAGGCCAGCAGCAGGTAGATGATCGTCCACGCTACGGGAAAGGCCCAGTTCGGCGGGGTAAACGAGGGTTTGGTCAGCGATTCATACCACGGGCCGGGTTTGAACATCACGCCAGTGGTTGCCGCCGCCGCGCAGGCCAGAAGGAAGATGAAAAAGGTCATTGCCAGTCCTTAGCTGTGATCAGCTGTTATGGAGAGTTAAGAAGAGGACGCTTCGCTGCGCAAAAAGTTTGTTTGCAAACGCAAAATGGCAGTCAGGTTGAACTAAAAGCTGACCGTCGCGTCAGGATAAACACTGCCTTTTCCCACCGACGCGGACGACATCATGTACACCTATCACATCGAATACCGTTTCAATGGCGAGCCTCGTACTTATCTGCTCGAACTCAAGGAAGCGCAACTGGCCGAGCACGACGCGGCGATGCATCTGCTGGAACTGCATCTGGGCGATGCCGAAAACAGCCTGGTCATGCCCACGGCGGATTCGACGCCAGAGCAGATTCTTGAGCAGGCCGAGCGGGTAGGGATTACACATATCCGGGTGGTCAGCCGGACCAATTGACCTTCGGGTGCGGCGCAGGCGTTAGCAGAATGTGCTCTGAATTCAGGCCATGCGCCGCAATACCAACACCATCCCCGCGCCCACGAGGCCCATGCAGGCGATCAGCACGGGAAAGGACATCCACCAGGGAACGCCGGTCGTCATCATGCTGAACTCCGACATGCCACCGATGCCGGCGATCAGGTTCAAGGGAAGGAATACGACGTTGATCAGCGTCAGCTTGCGCAGCGCCCGGTTCATGCTGTTGTTGGCAAGATTGCCGTGGGATTCGATGAGGTTGGCGAACACCTTGGCGTGAATTCTGGCCTGCTGAAAGCTTTGTTCGTTTTCCACGATCAGATCGTTCAGCGCAGCCAGTTGACCGTCGCTGAAGCCCTGACGCTGACCGTGGTTGCGTAGCAGCGTCAGCACCGCTCCGTTACTTTGAATCGCGTTGACGTAGTACACGAGGCTTTCGCTCAGGTTGTACATCTGCGCCAATTGCTGATTGTCCATCGCCCGGGTGAATTGCTGTTGAATCTCCCGGGCGATCTGTTTGACCACGCGCAAATGCCCGAGATAGTGGTGAACGCTTTCTGCGAGTAACGCCATCAGCACGTCCAGCGGCCCGGTCATTTGCGCATCGTGCTCCAGCCCCGAGAGCAGCGAGTTGCTCGCGCAAATAACCACCAGGCGTTTTTCGCTCAGCACCACTCCAAAGGACGAAACGTTGAATGCGCGCCCGTCGAAGCTTTCCGGGCGCTTCCAGATCATAAACAGGTGATCAGGCTTGACCTCGATGCGGGCCACTTCATCAGGGTCCAGCGACGACTCTATCGCTTGTGCGCCAATGCCCAGGCGTCTGTGCAGATCCAGTTGCTCGGCTGCGTCCGGGGCGACACACAGCCAGACAGTCGCCTGTTCTCCAGATGTCCTGTGCAGGGCGCCGCAATCAATGCAATAGCCTTCAATCATTGCTCACCACGCTTGGCCACGGTGCTTGAGCTCAAGCCTTTGGGTAAAAGCCTGTAATACGCGCCGGTACAATTCGTCGCCCAGCACCGCGTCTTCGATACCCGCATCGAGGTTGGGGTTGTCGTTCACTTCGATCACCAGGACCCGATCGCCCGCCTGCTTGAGGTCGACGCCGTAGAGGCCGTCGCCGATCAGCCGCGCCGTCTGTACGGCGAGCTGCACGACTGCGGGCGGGGCTTGCTCGATGGGCACCGCCTCGCACATCCCGTTGATCTCGCCGGGCAGCGCCTTGTGGTTGTAAATCTGCCAATGCCCCTTGGACATGAAGTATCTACAGGCATAAAGCGCCTCGCCATTGAGCACGCCGACGCGCCAGTCGTACTCGGTGTAGCAATACTCCTGCGCCAGCAGCAGCACCGAGTGTTCGAATAACTCCTGTGCGGCAGTGGCCAGCGCTTGTGCATCGGCGACCTTGATCACACCCCGTGAAAAACAGCCATCGGGGATTTTCAATACCAAGGGAAAACCGAGGCGACGCCCTGCGTTTTCGAGCTCCTGCGGACGATCCTTGTAGAGTATTTCCGTTGCCGGCATGCCCAGCCCGCGACGCTTCAGCAAATCTGCCAGATAAACCTTGTTGGTGCAGCGCAGGATCGACGACGGATCGTCAATCACCACGAGGCCTTCGCTTTCGGCCTTCTTGGCAAACCGATAGGTGTGATCGTCCACTCGCGTGGTTTCGCGAATGAACAGCGCGTCGAATTCAGCAAGACGCGCGTAGTCTTTTTTCTCGATCAACTCGACATCGATACCCAGCTGTTCGCCCGCAGCGATGAAACGCTGCAATGCCTCGGGATTAGAAGGCGGCAGGGCTTCGTCAGGATCATGGAGGATGGCCAGGTCGTAGCGGGCCACACGTTTGGAGGCCGGCTGACGCCACGTTCTGCGATTGAACGCATCCAGTGCGTCAGCGAAGACATGCTGCTGTTCGTCGCGAAGCTTGTGCAGCGCTCCGGCTTTGATGCCTGCGATCTGCCAGCTCTCACCACGGCGGAATTCCACCAGCAGGATAGGGCAGGGGAACGCCTCGAACAGCTGGCGACCGATCTCTTGCAGCGGCTCGATCGAGGCCTTGCCGAAGTACAGCGACAGCGTGAAGGCCTCGGTTTCGCCGTACGGGTGGTTGGCAAGCGCCCGCTCCAGGGTTCGTTGCAGATCATTCAGCCCGACCCCGTAAAGCGCTTTGCGCGCCAACTCGCTGACGGTGCGCACCGAGGGAAAAACCTTGTGCCCACGCGCCTCGGCGAGCAATGAGCAGTAATAGCCCTGACCGAGGTATTTGTAATTGCGGCAGAGGTTGATGACCTGGGTGCGATGAGGAAAATCATCGCTGTGTTCAAGGTAATCCTGCGCCAGCATCAGGCTCTCGCTGGGCAAGTAATCAGCCCAGTCATCCTTGCGTTCGACCAGGATGAGCAATCGACTTCCCGAGGGTTTGAGACTGGGAGGTTCCTCGCTGAGGGAGATTGTCGAATGCTCGGTTTTGTCTAATACTTCGTTCACGTTGGCTTGCACCGCTGACATGAGTAATGAATCCCTGTTGAAGAAGACGCCGCTTCAATAAATCACGGGCCTTTCGGTCTGTCCCGGTTCGTTACTCAAACTTTACGGTGCGGTCATGTCTTTTGATTTTCGCTTTGCATCCACGGACGATATCGACGATCTGGTCGAATTGGAGCGGGTGTGTTTTACCCTCGACCGGTTGAATCAGCGCAACTTCAGCTGGATGCTCAGTCGAGCCAATGCCGCGTTGATTGTCGTGACCTCGGGCGCAATCCTCTGCGGTTATGCACTGGTGCTTTTTCACCGAGGCACCTCTCTTGGACGCCTGTATTCGATTGCGGTCAGCCCCGCCTGGCGCGGACATGAGCTTGGCCAGCGTCTGCTGGAACAGGCCCAGGCCTGTGCATTGGCGCGCAACTGCGCATGGCTGCGCCTGGAGGTGCGCGCTGACAACAGCGCTGCCATTCGCCTCTACGAAGCCAACGGCTACCAGCGCTTTGCCAGCGTCGAGGACTACTACGAGGATCACTGCGAGGCGTTGCGTTACGAGAAACGCATCCTGCGCGAAACACCAGCGCCCGCGCGCCAAGTGCCGTATTACCAGCAAACCACCGAGTTCACCTGCGGCGCTGCGTGCCTGCTGATGGCCATGTCTGCCATCGATCCGACCCGTGCCATGACCCGAGCGGAGGAAATCCAGCTGTGGCGCGAGGCAACCACCATTTTCATGACGGCGGGGCACGGTGGCTGCAGTCCTCAGGGCCTGGCATTGGCGGCCTGGCGGCGCGGTTTCGATGTGCGCCTTGAGGTCAGTCACGCGGGCTCGCTTTTTCTTCACGGCGTACGCAGCACGGAGAAGAAGTCGATCATGAAACTGGTCGAGGACGGCTTTGCCCAAGACTTGGCGGCCACGCAAGTTGAGCAGGTGCTGGGTGATTATCTGCAGATCGGCGCTGCGTTGGCGGCCGGATACAAACCGCTGGTGCTGATCAGCAGCTACCGATTCACCCGCTTGAAAGCGCCGCATTGGGTCATCATCACCGGGTGTGACGAGGACTTCGTCTACTTGCACGATCCTGATGTCGACCACAGCAAACTCAAGCGCGGCCTGGACTGCCAGCACTTGCCGGTCAGTCACCAGGAATTTCTGCGCATGACGGTGTTTGGCGTCCAGCGGGTTCGCGCTGCCGTGATGCTGCGCTGCCGTTGAGGAACGGTGGCTAGGCGCCGAGCACTTCCTCGCCGATACAGTAGCGATCCCTGCCTTTCTGCTTTGCGGCATAAAGCAGTTTGTCAGCCGACTCGATAAGAGTGGCGGGGCTCACTTCTTGTTCGGCCGGTTTGCCAACCGCAATACCTGCGCTGGCGGTGACGTGACCCAGCGGATGGGCTTTGTGCTCCATCCGCAAGGATCGAATGGCCTCAAGAATTTCCTGCGCCACAAGCGCCGCCCCGCGAATATCGGTGTTGGGCAGCAGCACGGAAAACTCCTCGCCGCCATAGCGCACGGCGAGATCACCCGGCCGTTTTACCGCATGTGCAATGGCCTGGCCGACTGCGCTCAGGCAATCATCACCTGCCGCGTGCCCGTAGCTGTCGTTGTAGAGTTTGAAGTGATCAACGTCGATCATGATCAGTGAGATCGGCGAACCCTGGCGTCTGGCCAGGCGAATTTCGTCAATCAAGGCAGTGTCCAGTCGCCGACGGTTGGCCAGCCCGGTCAGGCTGTCGGTCAAGGCCATGTCTTTCATGGCCTGATGTGCACGGCGCAGATCCTTTTCCATCACCATCCGTTGGCGCAGTTGCCTCAACACAATCAATCCGAAGACCGTGAACGCGGTAATCACCGACATCAACACGAAACCGGTTTTGATCAGGTCCCAGCGCCACGGCGCAATGATCGATTCGCGGGAAAGGCCGGTTTCGACCACCAGCGGGTAGGTGCTCAAAGCTCTGTAACCATACAGACGCTGGGTGCCGTCGACGACCGCTCGGACCTCGGCGATCCCCTGACTGGAAAAGGGCAGGTAGTTCTTGAACACCTCACTGTCGGCGAGGCTCTGACCGATTACCGAAGCGATGAAGGGACGACGCACGAGGATGGTGCCGTTGCGCAGCGCCAGCACCAGGGCACCCTTGTCGTCGATCTTGAAATCCCCGTAATAGTCGACGAAATAACTGACCTTGATCGTCCCCAGCAGCACGCCGGCGAAGGAGCCGTCCGGGTTATTCAAGCGGCGGGAAATCGGGATGATCAGGTCGTCGGTGGATTTGCTCTTGACGACATCACCGATACGCACGTTTCGATCAGTGTTGGCGCGGTGATATTGGAAGTAGTCGCGGTCGGCGTTGTTCGCCGGGTCCGGGATCATTTCCTTGTCGGTGACGATCCATTTGCCGTCCGGGCCGTAGATAAACAGCCCATGCAACTGCGGCATCAATCTGGCCTGCTGCACCAGCAAGTTGTGGATGCGCGGTACGTCTATGTTTTGCAGGCCATCACCTTCGACGCGCTCGCCCAAAGCGGCGGTCAGCACATCGACCTGGCGGATGGCGTCCTCAGCGTGTTGCGCGGTTGCCCGCGCGAGGTTGGTGACCGAATCACGCGCCGACGAGAAGGCTGCATGATAGTCACGCCAGGTTCGCCAGCCCTCCACGCCGAGAAACGTCAGAATGACCGTCAGCATGAAGATGACTGTCAGGCGGAAAGCGGCGATCTCGCTGGCAGCTTTGATGGGAGCGGTTTGTGCGGCGTCATGCCCCCGGGTTTTGGGCATCTTACGACCGAGCATTTGAGGGTCCTTATGCTTGTCATCTCTCATCTCTTGAAAGATGACCATCCTTTTCCACCTGGAATTCAATTTACTGCCTTGGCCAGGCTGTCGCGATTGGATCGTTCCAAGCCGTGCCGGGTCAACATCTGTAATTGAAGCGCGCCTTGAGGTGAGACTTGTGAGCGAAATCATCACCGCCGGTGACTTGAACATCGACCTGCACAATGCCAACGAAACCGGCCTGTTCAAATGGCTGCTGGCGAGTTTTCTGATGGGCAAAAGGATTCAGGGCGCCATCGCCGCCAAGGCGTATCAAGTCATAGTAGAGCAGCATCACAACGACACCCCGCAAAAGCTCGCGCAGTGCACACACCGTCAATTGGTGTCGATGCTGGGGCAGGCGCGTTACGTGCGCTACGACGAAAGCACGGCGTCGCGACTGCTCGCGTTGGCCAACAAGCTCAACAGCGAGTACGCCGGTAAGGTCACCAATATCGTGGCGGCGAGCGCGGATCGTAAGGCGCTGGAGAAGCGCCTGTCCGAGTTCGAGGGGATAGGGCCGAAGACCGTTGAGATCTTCATGAGGGAAGCGGCTGCGGTGCTGTTTTGAACGCCCGATAGCAAACCAAGGTTCACATCGCAAAGAAGGTTCCCGCCAGTTCGCTCATCAGGATCAGCGTTCCGCCGGCGAATATCGCACAGCCCAGCAGAAACTGGAGTCCCGGGGCGACACTCAGGCTTGAGGGGAAACTCAGGTTTTTATCAGTTCTCATGTCGCGCTCCTGTTACCGATGAAAACTTTCCGCCCCGTCGATTGAACGGTTGCGCTGCGCCAATACACGCTTGGCGACCACCGGCATCGTGGGCAAGGCGTCGTCGACGGCTGGATGTGCGTCCGCTGGCGGAACGGCAGTCTCCTCAGCGAAATTATTCGGCAGAAGGGTGCCCAGGCCAAAAACATTCACCGCCATGCTGACTTTCAATCCCCGACAGGCCTGCTTGCAGTCCAGCTCAAAACCGGCGTATGCGTGCTCCATCAAACGTTGAAAATGTTCAGAGGTCAGTGCCGAGACTTTGCTGTTTTTCATGTTGATCACCTTGAGCAAGTGGCGACCCCGGTGCGGGGCCGCCGGACTGGATTCAGACATCTTTACCTTGCACGTAACCGGAGCCCAGATCAGCACCGGTCACCGGCTCGCTGAGTGGATCGGAGGCCGTGCGGATCTTCATGGCTTCCAGGACCTCTGCGTCGTCAGCAGGGAGGCTGACCGTCGCCAGACCATCACCGCCGTCAACTGCCGGCTCTGGAGTTTCCACATATTCCCAAGCACCGCCCTCGTTCCACGGACCGCGCACGTTGGGCTCGCCCGACATGTTGAAGTACTTGTTGGTGAACTCCGGCATGCCCGGCAGTTTGCCCTGCGGGAAGTTCGGCTGGATCGAATGCAGGGCTTTTTCGAAGGACTGTTGATGGGCGATTTCCCGCGTCATCAAGAAGCCCAGCGCCTCTTTGACGCCCGGATCATCGGTGATGTTGATCAAGCGTTCGTAGAGAATTTTCGCCCGCGCTTCGGCTGCGATGTTGGAGCGCAAGTCAGCGGTCGGCTCGGTGATCGAGTCAACGTAGGCCGCCGTCCACGGTACGCCAGCGGAATTGACCAGAGGCGCGCCTGCGCCATAGAGCAGGCTGGTAATGTGCGAGTCATTACCGGCGCCATTCAGCGCGCGGTACAGCTCGCCTTCCTCCTGAACGCCCTCGGCGAGTTGACCTTTGGCGCCTTTGTTGAGCATGACGATGATCGAGCCGACCACCTCAAGGTGGCTCAACTCTTCGGTGGCGATGTCCAGCAGAAGGTCTTTGCGCCCCGGATCTTCTTCAGCCAAGGCTTGGGTGAAATAGCGCGCTGCCGCTGCCAGTTCGCCATTGGCGCCCCCGAATTGTTCCAACAGCAGATTGGCCAGACCCGGGTTGGGCTCGGCCACGCGAACGGTGTACTGAAGTCGCTTGTTATGTATGAACATTCAAATTTTCCTCAGACCAGGCTATCGCGCTTTGCCCTTGTGGGCGTTGGCGCATGCATAGTTTGTGAGGAGGGCGCGCAGCAGAAATTTCGTTTTTTGCCGAGTGGCAGGACGGGCGGCAGAGCGGGGAAAGTTCCGCAAACAGGACGGTTGGCTGGGTCAGGGTTTGCTTGTGATAGCTGAAATCAAAAGCCCCTCACCCCAGCCCTCTCCCGGAGGGAGAGGGAGCCGACCGGGTCGTTCTGTGGAGATAAATACACCCGAACTGAAGCGTTAGGCGATCTTCAACGCCCTCAGCACAGGCAGCGTTTGCTCGGCGAACATCTGCGCCTGTGCGGTCAACGCAGCGATATTGGCTTCGGCAGTGAGCAGCGGTTGGCCATTGTCGACCAGCACTTCACCTTGTTCGCTGATCACCCCCCACGCCAGTTGCGCCCATTCGGCCGGCTGCTGTTTGCCTTGCTTGATCGAGATCAGGAACAACTGCTGGAAGCGGCTGACCGTCACGCCACCACCGGTGACCGGGCTGGCCAGGGTCTGGATGTTGGCGCCGTACAGTGAGCGTTTGCACAGTTGCAGATTGAGCGCGGCGCAGCGGCCGCTGACCTGCGACTCGGCGGCCTCGCTTTGGCACGGAGCGACCGCGCCCATACCGATCAGCACGGCCAAGGCTTGTTCGAGGTCGTCGTAAGCCATTGCAGTCTCAGAGAGCAATTGGCGCATGGATTTGGCCGCATAGTTCTGCGCCGCCAAGGCATCGAACACCGGGCCGTAGATTTCCGCTTGCAGGGTCGCTTCGCCGGCAGGACCGGTGACCGAACCCGCGACAGTTTCCCAGGGTTGCAGCAACGCGAAACGGCTGTGCAGCATTCTCGCCCGGCGTTCGGCAGCGGACAGGCGCGTCGCGCCACGCACGTACAGGTCGCGGCGGAAGTGCTGGTTGACGAAGTAGTCCCGCGCTTGCTCGCGCATGATCGGGTGTTCGATGGTTTCCAGAAAGTCCATGCCTTCGGCGCTCAGGTTGAGCGGGTCGATTGAGTCCAGCGGCACTGCCGTGGTGGCGTAGTCGAGTTTGGCCGGGGCCAGCGCGTCGACCATGTCGGCGAAGTACATGCAGTTCCAGTCGCGGTTGAAATATTCGTGGGCGACGTAGTGACGATCCTGGCCCTTGATGCTCTGCAGCCGCGCGCCGAGACTCGGCGCCGCAGCGGCATACTTCGGATTGGCCGCGAGCAGCGCTTCGGAAAACTCCAGTGCGGCGTCAATACGCTCATCGGAGCGCGCCGAGGCATTGGCAAAGCGGTCATGCAGGCTGAACAGATTGCGCAGCGGCGCCGACGGCGACCAGCCGGGGAAGCAGTTGTAGCTGACGTAGAGCATGCCGCCCGGTTTCAGGTGGCGACGGGCGAATTCGACGATCAGCTTCTGGTTGTCGCGGCTGACCCAGGTCCAGATACCGTGCAGGCTGATGCTGTCGAACTGCGGCAGATCGTTGCGTGCGAGCAGTTGTTCGAAGCTGTCGTCATACAGACGCGCGCCATTGTTGGCGGCAGTCGCGAGGTCGATGGCATGGGCCGCCATACCCGGGTGAAAGTCCGTACCGACAAACGAACCCGGGTTGGCGGTGGCGTGGATGTTGATCGACACGCCCTGACCGAAGCCCAGTTCGCAGTGCACGCCGTCGTTGCTTTCCAGCGTGGCAAAACCGCGCAACAACAGGCAGTAACGCAGGAACACCGGATTGATCTCCCGGCTATAGCTGTAGGTGTAGCCTTCGTCGGTGAAATAACCTTCGTTCCAGGCGTTGCTCATGGGTACAGCCTCTTGTTCTTGAAAGTGATGGCAGTCTTATAAGGGGTTGGCATTGCGCGCGACAAATTGAAAAAACGGATACTTCCCCAAACCCTGTGGGAGCGAGCCTGCTCGCGAAAGCTTTTTTTCAGTTTGAATATAATCGGCTGACACGCCGCTTTCATGAGCAGGCTCGCTGCCACAGGGATCTTCAACATATCCAAGCAGGATTGATGGACCGATCACGCACTCCACGGCCCATTCGCGCAGGCATTTTGTAGCCAGCCGAAACTGTCATATTCCCTCCCACTCGTCTGCCCATAGTGACCAGCCCAACGCTGATTTCATGAGGCTGCACTGTGTTCCAACGTCTTCTGTGTTCGCTGTCCGTTCTGAGCCTGTCCATCGCCGCTGCCCACGCGGCCGAGCCTGTCACCCTTGATACGCCGCGCTTGTCCGGCATCGACAACTTTCGCGACATCGCCGGCATCACCACCGCGTACTCCACCACCCACGACGGCGTGATGCGCAGCGGCGTGTTCTACCGCTCCAACGCATTGACGCCGTCGGCGACGGATCTGGCGACGCTCAATGGTCTCGGCATCAAAGCCATTTACGATTTGCGCACGCCCAGCGAAATTGCCGCCACGCCTGACACGATGATCAGCGGCGCGGCCTATCGCAATATCGACATCATCGGTAGCACCACCTCGGGTGCGGACATCACCAATATCTCGTTCCACAGCGCCGCCGAGGCCGTGGCGATGATGGAGGACACCAACCGCGCTTTCGTCAGCGATGCCGGCATGCGCGGGCAGTTCGGCCAGTTGTTCAATGAGTTGGCCAGTGTCGACGCCGCGCAGCTGTTCCACTGCACCGCCGGCAAGGACCGCACCGGCTGGACCGCCGCCGTGTTGCAGAGCATCGCTGGCGTCGATGAGGCGACGATCATGGCCAATTATCTGGCGACCAACGACTACACCGCCGCCCGTGTCGCCGCGACCCTGAAAGCGCTGCCGCCGAGCATGGCCGCTGTCTACGGGCCGCTGCTCGGGGTGCAGGCCAGTTACTTGCAGGCCGGTCTCGACCAGGTCGCCGCCGAGTACGGCAGCATGGACAACTACCTCAAGCAGGGCCTCGGTCTGTCCCAGGAAACCATTTACGTACTGCGCGGCAAACTGGTCGAGTACAACAGCTTGCCGGGGCAGGCGGGGCTGGTCGGCAACGCCGCCGCTGGTGCCGAATTGCTGCGGCAGTTGCAGAACTCCGAGCTGTCCGGCACCTACAGCGCCTACAACTACTACCTGCAATCGGCGATCGACGCCGGCAGTCTGGGCGGTGTCGAATCTCAAGTCGGCGGTCAGGTCCACGCTGATGCGGCCAGCTACCTGCTACGGCAGAACGCGATGATCGAACAAGCCGCCGCGCCGTTCGCCAGTGGCAGCGATTTGAAGGTCGGCCAATACCGCCTCTGGAGCACCGCGCTCGCCAGCTACCTCGGCACGGATGGCTCGGCCCACGCCGAGAGCAGCAACGAACACAGCCAGGGCCTGATGCTCGGCATCACCCAGCGCTTCAGCGAACAACTCAGCGCGCGCGGCAGCTTTGGCTACAGCAAGGGCAGCGTGGGCGGAGCGGGTGGCGAGGCCGATACGGACTTCACCTTCCTCAACCTCGGTGCGCGTTACGGCTTCATCAGCCTTGAGCGCGGCTTGTTTGTCGACGCCAACGCCAGCGCCGGTTATGTCGACTACGACAGCAAACGCGAGCTTGGCGGTGGCCTCGGCACTGCCAAGGGCGACACTCACGGCAATCTCACTGGCGCGACCGTGGCGTTGGGTTATCGCCTGCCGCTCAGCAGCGTGATTGTCGAACCGAGCCTGGGCTTTCGCGTCAGTCATCTCGACTTGCAAGGTTTCAAAGAGAAGGGCAGTGAGCTGGCGCTCGACGTCGATGGCATCAAGCAGACCCGCCGCAGCGCGGTGGCCAATCTCGACGTGTCATTTGCCCCGGTGACGATGGGTGCGTGGCAGTTGGTCCCGGGTGTTCGCGTGGGCTATGAACGTGCGCTCGGCGATCAGCAAGTCGACAGCGAAGGCCAGCTGCTGGGGCTGGATATCGAGCAGCGCGCGGCGTTCGACAATCGCGACCAGTTCAGCGGCGGCGTTAATCTGATGGCCAACCTCGGCGCCCTGAGTGTGGGCGCTGAGGTCGGGGCCAACGGTGGCGGTGACAGCCATGGTTTCAATGGCGGACTCAAGGCCAGTTACGCGTTTTGAACACAGCGAGCCCGGCAAATTGCCGGGCTCTTGCGCTCAAGCATGCTGCGCACGCGAAGGTTGCTGTGTGCGTGCCGGCTGCGCGCTGGGTTCGGGCAGCGAGGCGACATGCACGGTGCGCGCCGGGAAGGCGAACGTCGCGTCCAGGTCGGCCACCGCTTCCATGATTGCCAGATTGATGCGTTGCTGCACGTCCATGTAGACGTTGTAGCTGGCGTCCAGAACGATATATACCGTCTCGAATTCCAGCGCGCTTTCACCAAAACTGCGGAAATGGCAGCGGTCGAAGCGTGCCTGTTTTTCGTTCTTGATGATGCTTTCAACGCGTTGAGTGATCTGGCGGATCTGTTCGCTGGTGCACTCGTAAGTCAGACGAAATTCGAACACCACTCGACGCTCCTGCAAGCGCTTGTAGTTCTGAATGGTGCTGCCGATCATGTCGGCGTTGGCCATGACAATCTGCTCACCGCCGAGACTGCGGATGCGCGTGGTCTTCAGGCCGACGTGCTCGACCGTACCGGCCAGCGTGCCGACGACGATGAAATCGCCCACCTCAAACGGCTTGTCGACGGCAATCGACAGCGAGGCGAACACGTCGCCGAGAATGTTCTGCACCGCCAGCGCCACTGCGATACCGCCGACACCGAGGCTGGCGACGAACGCAGTGATGTTCACGCCCAGGTTCGACAGCATCGCCAGCAGAATCACCGCCCACAGCAACACCTTGACGCCCCACAGGCTTAAGGTCGCCAATGCGCTCGCCTGAAAAGTGCCGGTCGCGTTATGCCGCGAGAAATAACGATGCAACCCCAGCGCCAGCGCGCGGTTGGTCCACAGGCCGACCTGCAACGCCGCCACCACGAACCATAAACTGCTGACCCGCCCGAGCCAGCGCTCCGGCAAATCCAGCAAGCCGATGCCGACCAGAATCGATGCCAACAGCAGCAACGTGGTGCTGGTCGCCGCCAGCACTTCGCTGGCCATGTACGTCAGATGCCCATTGCCGGCGCTGGCCCGCGCCTGCACCTTGCGGAACACGAAGCGGATCGCCGTGGTGGTCAGCAGATAACTGAGTGTCGCGGCGAGGAACGCCAGGACCCAGTTCGCCAGTGAAATGCCTAAAATCGTGTGAGCCGTGAAAAAGCCGATGAAATCCTCGGTCATGGAAACCCCCTTGCGAAGCCTGCACCGACGCGCGCAGAAACGCACCGTCGGTCGCAGCCAGGTAAACGCCGCTTGAATCGGTGGTGCCGTCAAACGACCTGTCTGGGTTAGTCGCCCTGAGATTCCTGCTGTTCAATCAAATGCAGGTTTAACCGGACCGAATGGTCAACGCCTGGCCTTCAACTCCGCTGGGCTTACGCCGTAAGCACTCTGAAAATACTGACAAAAGCGCCCGACATTGCTGAAGCCAAAACGCAACGCCACCTCCGTCACAGAGCCTGCATGCCCGCGCGCCAACGCCTCATACGCCCGCTGCAAACGCACTTGCCGCTGATACGCCACGATCGACATCCCGACAAAACGCCGAAAGCCTTCCTGCAAGGCGCGCTGGCTGACATGGCTCAACCGCGCCAGATCCACGCCACTGACCAACTGCTGCGGATGCGCCTGAATAAACTCCATCGCCACCTTCACATGTCGCGGCGCCACACACGGCGCCGGCCCCCGTAATGCCTCGGTGAAGTTGTGCGGCCACGCCTCCAGCACCGCATCGATCAACATCTCGCGCAACCGTGACGGCATCAGCGTGCCGCTGTTGATCAAGGCATCGAACTCGGTGCCCGTGGCCAGATCGATCAACGCCTTGAGGCCCCGAAATGCCGGGGTATTCAGATCCATGCTTGGCTCAAACACGATCTTCTGCACGACCGGTTTCTCCAGCAGCGCCGACAACCGCTCGGTGAGCTGCTGACGATTGATCGAAATCCCGTGATGGGCGTGATCATCAACAAAGCGCATCGAACGGATATCCGCCTTGTCGATTGCCAGACCGACATGCTCCATGCCGATGGACTCGGTGGCGTGGTTGAAAACTATCTTGCCGGCGGTGGGGATGACGAAGGTGATTTCGTTCTGCGGGTCGGGGAGGGCGACGCTGAAATCGCCGTGGTAATGCATACGCCGAAAACTCACCCCGTCGTACCGCCCGTAGACCCCGCCGATGATGATGTTGGAAGGTGGCGGCGGAGTATCGGCGTAGCGGTTGCCGAAGAGCCTGGAGAACAGGGCGCCGAAGTCGGAAGAGGTGAGGTTGTCGGAGCGCAGGATGATTTTTTGGCGGGGTGGGGAGGTGGCGGTGATGGGCGGCATTTTGGAATGCGGGCTCTTGGGTCAACTGTCGAGATCGGTCGAGCGTAGGAGGTGGGTGTGACGGTTAAGTGACAAGGCTGGAACCGTGGACTGCTTTCAAGCACAAGCAGACAGCCAATTAATTGCACTTGCATATTCCCGGCAGACAGATCTCTACCACCGAACGGATTCGGGAAGGTACACATTTCAACGGCAGCTTCTGGCCGAAAAATAGATTCGAATATCTGGTTTCATTCGTAAGCAAACTGATCAATCAACCCCAGACGAGGAACACGTGTGTGGGGCCGCAACAAAGCGCCAGGAGCAATCACAGCGTTTGCGCCAATCTTGCAGCCGTCACCCACCAGCGCTCCGAACTTGCTGACGCCTGTGTCGATCACCTGATCTTCGTGGCGGATCCTGATATCAGCCCCGTCCAGTTCGTTACGGTAGTTGGCGATGATCGCGCCGGCTTCAATATTTACCGCTTCGCCAATCAATGAGTCGCCGACGAAGTTGAAGTGGGCAAGCTTGCTGCCATCGAGCATGAAGGTACTTTTCAGCTCACAGCTGGGGCCAACGATGCAGTTTTTGCCGAGGAATACACCTCCCCGTAGATAAGCCCCCGCCGCGACGAAGCAGCCTTCGCCGATGATGATTGCGCCTTTGAGAACGGCGCCTTGCTCAACGATGGCGGTTTCATGAATCGCACAATTGTTGTGGCGCCGGTACCCCGGGCCGAGCGTTTCAAGCAATTCCAGAATCCGGCTCTCGCAATCCTGAACCACCGCCCAAGGGGCAGCGGAGTCCACGCCCAGTAATGGCCATTGAGCGATGTAATCTTCGATTTTTGGCGATTTCATAAGAGTCTTCCGAATAAGTGGGGCGTGGGTGGACTGTCGACGACTTGAACGACTCGCTACGCCTGCCAGTCGTACCTGTACAAGCATTTTCAAGGTACGGCGCAATGGATAAGACAATCACCGTGGATCAACTGGCAACCACTGATCTTGGATCAATCAACGAGATATGGCTCGGCGGGACCCATACCCAGTTATGCCTATGGCGTGCTGAACAAGTCTTCACCCACGAAATGCTCAGCGAGGGGACCCATGACCAAAATGTTCGACGCCTGTGCTTGCAGTTGGTTGACCCTGACGATCGAGACGCAGTGGCCCGTGTTGAGGCGGTAGCGCGCGAACGACTGGAAGAAATGGGCAGGCAGGGCGAGTTTTACCCGGCCGAGGCGGCGGACACTCGTCAATAGCCGCTCCGCATCTGATGAAAAGCGCTGCTGCTGAAACAGCGCCTCAAGCGGGCTCCTCAACCCTGCGTACATCCCCCAACGAATCACGCTGCATCGATTGCAAATTCTTTTCGATGGTTTCGCACAGCGCTTCCATTTGAATCTGGTGTTCGCTGTGGCGAAACGGGCTTTGCAGATCGGTGCCGATGCGCTCGATGGCCAGCAGCATGAACCCGACCACGGTCGACGCCAGCGGCGTGAACCAACCGAGGGATTCCACCAGACCTATCGGGACGATCAGGCAGAACAGCGAAATGAACAGCCGTGGGAAATACACATAAGGGTAGGGCAGCGGGGTATTGGCGATCCGCTCCATGCCGCCCTGACTGTTGGACAAGTCCACCAGGGTCGACTCGAGCCGCGCCAGGCGAATACTGTCCAGATGCCCGGCCTTGTATTCGCGAGCGAGCAAAGTCGCCGAGCCGGTGAGGATATCGTTGGCAAAGTTATTGGTTGTGCCACTGCGGGCGAATTCTTCGGCGGGAATAAACGCCCGCACCTCGTCGGGACATGGCTGGCCCTGTAGGTGCGCGGCGAGGCAATTCACGTAAGCGACGTGGCGGCGCAACAGCGTGGATTTGACCGGATTAACCTCGCCACCTGCGTCGTCCAGCAGCGTCAGCACCTGCCTGGCAAAGCTGCGGGAATTGTTGATCATCGATCCCCACAGCGTCCGCGCTTCCCACCAGCGGTTGTAAGCGCTGCTGTTGCGAAAACTGATCAACACGATCAACGCCGAACCGAGCAACGTCAGCGGCATCAGCGGCAGGTTCAGCTTGGCGTTGAGAAACAGCATGAAGTCGACGGTGACGGCGATGTCCCAGAGCAGCAACCAGAACAAAGACCAGCCCACGTAACCCAAGGTCTTGATGATCAGACGGTATTTTTTGACGATGGCAGCTTTCAAACGGAAACCTCGTGGCGAGCAGTTTGCTTAAACGCTTAAGCTCGGACGATACCTGGCACCGGCAGTTCCCTGGTGGAGCGGTCAGCCGTCAGAACGACTGAGCCAAAAAGTTTCGTCAGCTCTCTCAATGCCCCTTGAACGCTAGGCGGGGTTTTGCCGCGCCGCCGACAAACTGGCTCGGCGGTCCGCCCGCTCGCCGAGTCGCCATCCCAGCAGCCCCCACAGCAGTGCACACAACGCTCCGACCAGCGCTGCCATGCCTGCACCTTGGCTGAGGGCGTCCAGCGCGCTTTTCGCCCAGGCACTGATGGCGTCGCCGGCGCGGTAGACCACGGTGTCGATGAAGTTCTTTGCCTTGTACTTGCTTTCGGCATCGAGCGGGGCGAACAGCATCTCCCGGCCTGGGCGCACGAAGGCGTATTCACCGATGCGGCGCACGATCATCAGCGCGGCGATCAAGCCAAAGCTGGGCGCGAAGATCAGTCCGATAAATCCCGCGCACATGACCAGCGGCACCATGGCCAACAGCACGCCGACGCCGAGCCTTTGCGCGAGGCGCCCAGTGATGAACAGCTGACAGAGCAGGGCGCCCGCCTGCACGACAAAGTCGATGATGCCGAACACGCGCACCTGCGCCTCGCGGTCCGGGAAGTGTTCGGCGACGACGCGTGCCTGCTCGAAGTAAAGGAAGGTGGAGACTGTCGCCAGCAGCACCACAAAGCCGCAGATGCCGAGCAGATAGGGTGATTTCAAAACGGCCGTCATACCGCTGAACGGATTGCCCGGCAACGGCCTGCGAGGGCTTTCGCTCGGCGCGGCATCGGGGCGTCCTGCGCCACCCTGTTCACGCCAGCGCATCAGCTGGCGCTTGAACCACATCGCAGCGCCGAGCAGAACAGCGGCCAGCAGCATCAGGCCGGACTCACCCAGCGGACCGATCAGCAAGGCGCTCAGCGCAGGGCCACTCAAGCCGCCGACGCTGGCGCCCGCCGCGATGAAAGCGAACAGGCGTTTGG
>Ga0308163_10000269_pt1 | contig 125400 bp, 138 predicted proteins | sample PhyTR1_FD_201037 | JGI IMG/M metagenome (GOLD analysis project Ga0308163, IMG submission 201037) | Phyllosphere microbial communities from UC Gill Tract Community Farm, Albany, California, United States - DLSLT.R1 | ecosystem: Host-associated > Plants > Phyllosphere > Unclassified | place...
TGGGTAACCTGCTTGACCGCTTCGGCCTTGAACTCATCCGTGTACTGCTTGCTCGCCATAGACACCTCTCTCGCTTCCATTGATTATGGCTCTGAGATGTCTACGAAATCCTGGCCGGTCCAGACATCGCTGTTTCCAGGACATCCGAACTACCCGCTAAAAGGTCCCGAGTCCAGTTTAATGAGAGACGGCAGTGCTATCGGCAATGAATGGAAAGGGAAAGAGAAAGAGGGATGAGCCATCGCGAACCGACCGGCGGATGGGCGTCGTTTGCTATCCGGTGCTGAAGCCCAGCGCAGGGCCAGCGCAATCGCATGTATGAGGAAGAAGGGCTCGGAGTGCCAAGGCCAGGTTGAGGTGACGGGGCGCCAAACTGTGATCCGCTCGTGTTCTATGTACACGGACGGTGTCGAATAGGCTACTGCTCGCTGTATGCTTTCTTGTGCAAGGTCTGGCTGAAAATGCGATCGTCTCGTCTCGTCTCGTCTCGTCTCGTCTCGCTTGCCGTGGCATGGGTCGGCGATTTCAAGAGAGCAAGCAGTATCATCGAGCATGTGCGCGTACCAACGTGGCTCGCGAGTGCTCAACCAACCTTATAGTCGGAGAATGTGAGGCGTCCTCGGTAGCGCTTGTGCGAAACGCGGTATCGCTGCTCTTCATACTGGGCTTGGGTGCCTGTCAGGCCGGGGCGCAGTCGGTTCCCGTAGGTGTGGTTGGGTATAACCATACCGACACGAGAGTAGCCGAGTTCTCCGTCGACATCGGGGGCGGTGGTAGCTTTGTTCGCGCGCATGACGGTGGTAGCTCCACTGTTTGCTGTGCCCGCGTTCCTGCCAAGTGGCATCAGGGATTGCAGATTCAAGTCAAATGGACAGACGATCTAAAAACCTACCACCGTCGTGCGGTGCCGATTCCGGACTACGGCGTCGAGGTCGGTCATCTGGCAGTACATTTTCTTCGAAGCGGTGAGGTGCGGTCCTTCGTGACGCCGTTCTATCTGGGGCATCCGCGCTACCCACTTACCGGTGAGGAGGCTGGGCTGAGTGCCGGCGAGGATACTGTTCGAGAAGAGTGGCGTTGATGGTCTAGCGTGGGACGTTTTTGGGTGGTGTGATTAGGTGCGGATGCACGAGGAGTGCCGTGGCCCCTCTACGTTGCCGCCCGGCAGTGTCCCGTCCATTGGAGGTGCGTTCCAGCAGTTGGGCATGGCGATGGGGGGGCTGAGCGAGGGTGGAACGTTCCGCGCGAAGCAGGATGTCCGCAGGGCAAAGCTGCAGGCAGTGACGTATTTCGGTCATCTACGCCGCGTGAAAGTGTGATTGGAGTCTCATTCGAACCCCGATCCCACGCGATGGTGTTGGGTTTCTGACGCTTCTGGTACATTTCGCGGTTGGGAAAGGACGTCCCGCGCCGCGGGATGACAGCTGGCAGAGATGGCATTGGACGCGTTGAACTCTTTATTCGCACAGGTGGCGGGCCTTTCGGGTGCCCCGCGGTTGCATCGTCTGGCCCTGCCGGGGGCCGGCGACCTGGTGGTCGAGCGGTGGAGCGGCGAGGAATCGCTGTCCACGCATTTCGATTACGTGATCGATTTCCTCTCGCTCGATGCCGGCCTCGACCTGGAGGCATGGCTGGGCCAGCGCGCGACTTTGACTACGCGGGCCGCCAGCGGCGCCGATATCGAACGAGTCGGGCTGGTCAGCGATGCGACCCTGCTCGGCAGTGATGGTGTCGCGCGCTACCGGATCGGCCTGCGGCCGTGGACGTGGTGGCTGGAGCACGGTCGGCACAGCCGCGTGTTCCAGGAGCGCAGCGTGCAGGACATCCTGTCGTCGGTGTTCGACGGTTACAAAGATATTGCCCGCTGGCAGTGGAGCGACGAAGTCGCCGGTTTCCTCGGCGCCGAGCGCAAGCGCAGCTACTGCGTGCAGTACCGCGAAAGCGATGCGGCGTTCGTCCAGCGGTTGCTGGCTGAGGAAGGGCTGGGCTGGCGTGTGCAGAACGACGCCGAGGCGCCCGCCGGCCACTGCATGGTGATCTTCTCCGACAGCGCGACGCAGCCGGAAGACGTAACGTCGTCGGGCAGTGGCGTTCGCTTCCATCGCAGTGCCGCCACGGAAAGCGAGGACACGGTGCAGGCACTGGGCCAATCGCGTCGGCTGGGTAGCAATCGGCTGACGGTCTTCAGCGGTGACTACAAGCGCAGCAGTGGGCAGGGCGCGCAGGTGCCGGTCAATGGCGGCGGCAGCCAGTCCGCGCGCGAGGCCTACGACCCGGCCGGCGCCTATGCGTTTGCCGACAGCAGCGAGGGCGATCGCCTGGCGGGCCTGCAGGCCGAGGCGCACGAAGCACGCAACCAGGCGTGGCGCGGACGCAGCAGCGTGCGCTCGCTGTGTGCGGGCCAGTGGCTGCGGATCGGCCAGGTGCCCGCGTCGGCGCCGTCCGAGGTGCTGCTGACAGGCGTCTGGCATCTCGGCGTCAACAATCTTCCCGTGGACCTGCGGGCGTCGCTTGCGCAGGCATTGGGCGCTGCACCTTCCGCGCATCCGGTCGATCCGGCCGTGCACGAGCGCGCCGAAGCGGTGGGCTATGCCAATGCCTTCACCGCGATCCAGCGCACGACGCCGTGGCGGCCGGTGCTGCATGATGACACCGGCGTGCGCCTGAACCCGCGGCCGCTGGCGCCGGGCTACCAGACCGCGATCGTGGTGGGCGCGCAGGGCAGCGCTGCCGGTGCCGGCAGCCACGAAGTCCACGCCGATCTGGCTGGACGTATCCGGGTCAAGTTCCATTTCCAGTCCGGTCAGGGCGATGCCGCGCGCGACAGTGCGTGGCTGCGCGTGGCGCAGCGCTATGCGGGCCCCGGGGTGGGCAGCCAGTTCCTGCCGCGGATCGGTCAGGAGGTGCTGGTCGGCTTCCTCGACGGTGATATCGATCGCCCGGTGGTGCTGGGCGCGCTCTACAACGGGCGCGGCGAAGCCGGTGTGGCACCGACGCCGGCCGGCCAGGCGGCAAGCAGTGACACCGCCGCCTATGCGCAGGCCGCCGATGCACGCGCCAGCGCGCAGGCCAATGTGACCGGCGGACACGCGCCGGCCTGGCATGCGGCCGCCGCCGGCGACGATGCGCACCGCCATCCCGGTGCACTGTGGGGCCTGCGCTCCAAGGAGTGGGGCGGCAGTGGCTACAACGCGCTGCTGTTCGACGACAGTGATGCCCAGTTGCGCGCACAGCTGCTGACCACCCAGGCGGTGACCAGCCTCAACCTGGGCCACCTGATCCACCAGGCCGACAACTTCCGCGGCAGCCTGCGCGGTGAGGGCTTTGAGTTGCGCAGTGATGCCTGGGGTGCGCTGCGCGCGCGCTCGGGGCTGTGGCTCAGCGGTTACGCGCGCGGCGCGCAGGGCAAGGCCGGTGATGCGGCGCAGCCGGTCGCGTTGCTGACCCAGCTGCAGACGCTGGGCACCTCCTTCGCAACGGCGGCCAGCACCCACCTGACCAGCAAGCTGGCCGCGCACGAAGGTGCGCAGCAACCCAATCGCTCGCGGCTGGTGCAGGACAAGGCACCGCTGGCCGCGCTGCTGGCCAGTGCGCGCACCACCGTGGAGGGCGTCGAGTACGCGCCGGCCCGTGGACAGGCGGCCGAGCGCGATGGCGGTGCCGGTGAAAACAAGGTGCCGCACGTCGGCGATGCACTGCTTGGCCTGGCCGCGCCGGACGGCGTGGTGCACGTGGCCGGGCAGGCGCTGGGCTGGGCGATCGGCGAGACCCTGACGCTGGGCAGCGGGCAGGCCAGCGAAACGGCTGTGATGGGGCAGATGCGGCTGCATGCCGCGCAGAGCGTGGGCGTGCTGGCGACGGCGGTGCAGGGCAAGGCGGCAACGGTTGCTGCGCTGAGCGTGGTGGCCGGGCAGGGTGAGCTGGACGTGCAGGCGCAGCAGGATGAACTGCGCATCCAGGCGCAGGCCGCACTGAAGATGGCCAGCGCCCAGTCGCAGTTCGACCTGTCCGCCGGCAAGACCCTGCACGTGGCCACCGCCGGCGGCGCCAGCGTGACCATCGAAGGCGGCAACATCACCTTCACCGCGCCGGGCAACATCGTCGTGCACGCCGGCAAGAAGTCGTTCACCGGTCCCAGCAATTACCAAGCCGAGCTCAAGAGCTGGGTCCATGGGGACCTCAAGAAACAACGCATCATTGGATTCTCGGGATGAGCATGAACAGGATTTTTCTCGCATCGCTGCTGTCCGGCGCGATGCTGCTGGCGGCATGCCAGGCACAGCCGCCGGCAGACCAGGTGGCCGATGCCGCTGCCCAGGGTGATGCGGCCGCGGCCGCAGTGGCCGTGGATGCACCTGCCGCCGAGCCCGCTGCGGCAACCGCCTCCGAGGCGACCGACCCGCTGGCCACCGAACTGTTCAACCTGGTGGGGGATGCCGTCTGCGGTAAAACCTGCCCGCAGTACGACGCGCGTGTGGACAAGGCCTTCAGCGACATGCTGGCCGACGCGGCGTCGCTCGGCGATGCGCGTCTGCGCGAGCGGATCGGCAGCGGCCCGCAGCCGCAGGGCGAACGCATCCAGACCGCGGCCGGCGAACGCTGGCTGTACCGCGCCTGCCAGGCGCACCAGTGCAACCTGACCACCCTGGTGGCGCTGTACGACCCGACCACCGGTCGCATGGCCGGTCGCCTGGTCGACAGGTGCCAGGTGCATTGGCTGGGCACGCTGCCTGCCGAGGCCATGGATCGCATCAGCGAGCTGGCGCCGGTGCAGATCAGCGACGAAGACTACACCGCGTTCTGCACCGGGAACTGACCATGGCAAAGGACCTGCAGCGCTTCCTCAATGCGCTGTTCGCCTCCGAAGGCGGCGGCAACCTGTCGATCATCAACAAGTTCGGCTACGTGGGTAAGTACCAGTTCGGCGAAGACGCGCTGATGGACCTGGGCTACTTCAACCACGACGGACAGAAGCACGAAAAGGACGGCAAGTTCTTCCAGGACTGGGACGGCACCTGGACCGGCAAGGACGGCGCCACCAGCCTGCAGGTGTTCCGCAACAGCGAGGCCATCCAGGACAAGGCGGGCCAGGCCTGGGTGCGGCGGCTGTGCAGCATGGGCCGGAAGTATGGTGCGCACGCGTACATCGGGCAGACCATCGGCGGGGTGCTGGTCACCGAATCGGGGATCATCGCCGCGGCCCACCTGAAGGGGTACGGCACGGTCACGCCCAAGGACGGCAAGTACAAGACCCCGGCGGTGATGGCCTTCCTGAAGACCGGCGGGGCGATCAATGCCACCGACGCCTTCGGCACCTCGGTGGGCAAGTACATGGCCAAGTTCGCCGGCTACGCGCTGGGCTGCTGCGAACCGGTGGAGGTGCAGCAACCCTGGTCGTATCCGTTCCCGCCGCAGGGCAAGACCACTGCGCTCGACGGTGCCGCGTATATCGGCCTGCCGGCGCTGCAGGGCGCGTTGAGCAAGGCCGACGACGGGTTCTTCCCGATCGGCGCCAGCGGCCTGTGGCATGGCGGCATCCACTTCGATGCCGGCACCGGCACCGTACTGAACCAGACCGATGGCGTGCGCTGCATCAAGGACGGCGAGATCGTCGCCTACATGGTGAACCGCAAATACCCCGAAATCACCTTCCCGAAGGTGCAGCGCAGCGCAGCGTATTCGTCCGGCTTCACGCTGGTGCGGCACCGTATCGAGCTGCCGCCGAATGCCGAGTCGCTGTTCAAGGCCGAGGCCGAGAAGAACGCGCCCAAGACCTGCACGCCCGACAATCCGTCCGGCGGTGTTGCCGCCGCGGGCGCCGCAGGGGCGACCACCGGTGCTGCGGCGGCAGCGGCGCCGGGCACGGCAAAGAAGGAACCGGCCAAGGCGGATGCGCCCAAGCCGCGTGATCCGGGCATGCAGATGGTGTTCTACAGCCTGTACATGCACCTGCTGGACTTCCAGGGCTACGAAGAGAATCCCAAGCGCGCCCGGCCGGCGTACTGGGATGCCAGCAACGAGTTCGTCGTGGGCGAGCGCGCCAAGGACAAACAGGAGGTGCCGCCGCCCCCGGTGCAAGCCGCTGCGGAAGCCCCGGCGGAGGTGGAAGAGGTCGGCTGCGATTGCGGCCACGGCATCTCCAGCGAAGCCAACGAACTGCTCGGGTTCTTCCCGCCCGAGACCAAGGAATGGGACAACGTGACGTCCGAGGAGCTGGTCCATGAGTGACGCCGCCGCGCCGATCATCGGCCTCAACATCCGCAAGGAAGCCAACGGCAAGAGCGCCCGCATCGGGCTGCTGCCGCGTGGTGCCCGTATCACGGTGAAGAACCGTGGCGAAAAGTGGGCGCAGATCGACCGCATCCTGGAAGGCCAGATCGCGCCGGTGCGTCCGGGCGAGGCGGTGGATCCGGCGGCCGCGCAGGGCTGGGTGTTCCTGTCCGAGCTGGACCCCGGCCCCAAGGCGCCACTCACCCTTGACCAGGTGGTGATTCCGGAGAAGCCCATTCCGGTCAGTGCCGGTGCGCTGCTCGGCCACGTGGGCGAGTACCAGCAGTACGTAGACGCCCAGCCGCGCGCCAAGCGTGGCTGGCGACAGATGGTGCACATCGAGACCTTTGCCGGCAATGACCTGCCGGTGTTCGTCAAGACGGCGCGCAAGTACGCGTCGCTGCTGCCGCCCAACACCGGGTCGATGTTCCTGATCGACAAAGGGGCCAAGCTCAAGTTGCCGGTGGCGCACGACACCACCTGGCCGGCCGATACCCGGCTGGTACAGGGCAAGGACGGCGCGATTGGTCCGTGGGCGAAGATCCAGAAGGCGGGCCTGGTGGTGATGGACCGCGAGGCCTTGGGCGCGTACTCGTCCAAGAGCAAGCGCTACGCCAAGGCGCCGGATGCCGAATGGACCGGCTGGTTCGTCGGCCCGGCCGACACCGACCGCACCCTGGACGAGAAGCTGGCCAAGAAGCTGAACTACAAGCGCCGCGAGATGCGCATGCCGCAGGGCGACGCGGTGTGGGTGGAGCGTGCGGCGCTGGTGTCGTGCGGTGCCGACGGCATGAAGGTGTGGAAGAAGTTCCCGTTGCGCCTGGATGGCCCCGATGCCGGTGGCGAAGCCGCGTTTGCCCGGGTGATGACCCGCGCCGAGCTGGAGAAGAACCCGCCGGCCGATCGCGTCGTCGACGCCGATGGCAAGCCGTGGTGGCGCGTGTCGGTGCGCAGCCAGAATGCCGGCAAGATCCACGTCGGCTGGGTCTGTGAAAGTGGCATGCCGAAGGTGGGCTGGCAGTCGCCGTGGGCGTGGCCGGGCTTCGACTGGGTGGAAGAGGGCCAGATCCAGCCGGTGGACATGCTGTCGGCCTCGCTGGTGAACATGGGCGCGCTGCGCGCCGATGAGGTCACCGACTACAAGATGCGCGCCGACAAGGTCGACAAGAGCGCGCTGGTCAAGAAGCTTTATGAGCAGCTGGACACCGACAAGAGCGGCTACCTGTCCAAGGCCGAGCTGCGCACGGCGATGGAACAGCCGCTGATGGCACAGGCCATGAGCCGGATGATCGCCAAATACGAAAGCGAGTGGGGGGGCAGCGACGCCAAGTGGGACGCGCTGGACCCGCTGATGCTGGGTGGCCAGCCCGAGTGGAGCGCCGAGAAGCTGCGCATCAAGCACCTGCGCTGGTGGGACAAGGTGCAACCGAAGGTACCCGGTTTCCCGGTGTCGCCGGAGGTGTACCACATCCACCCGATCGCGCTGCTCAACAATTTCTATTCGCCGCTGGGCGAGGCCAATGCCGCGGCCACCGATGGCGGTGCCACCAGCAAGAGCGGCAAGCACTGGCATGGCCGGTTCCTGCAGAGTGCCAAGGTGGCCGACCTCAAGTCGCCGTTCCGCGAGGGCGCCAGCAGCTTCATCGCGGCGATGAAAGCCGGTGGCATCGACGTGATCATCAACACCACCCTGCGCCCGCCGCAACGCTCCTACCTGATGTACTACGCCCGCGAAGTGGTGCAGGGGCTGGCGCCAGGCAAGGTGCCCAAGTTCGTGCCGCAGAACGGCGACGAACCGGTCAACATCGACTGGGAGCATCTGGACGCGAACGGCAAACCGGACCTGGATGCGGCCAAAAAGGGCGCGCGTGCGATGGACCAGGCGTATGCCGCGGCCGGCGCGATCGGCAAGCCCTACAGTTCCAACCACAACGGGGGCGAGGCGATCGACATGAAGTTCGATCCCCCGTGGGGCATCGGCAAGACGGTCAAGAACGCCAGTGGCGTGTCGGTAGCCATCACCAGCAAGCGCGACCTGCAGGAAGTGGGCGCCACGTACAAGGTCTATCACTGGACCTACTTCGGTCCCAAGAACAAGGTCGACGAACCGCATTGGTCCAAAACAGGTAATTGAGCATGTCCATGAAAGGCGTCACCGCTGTTGTGTTTTCCCTGCTTGCCGCCGCTGGCAGCGCCCAGGCGGCAGGGCCGTCCGCCGGCGGCTGGCGCAGCCTGACGATCGGGCCGGCGTATTCGGTGTCCGAACAGCGCAGCGCGTTCGTGATGCTGCCCGCCGACGCGGGCAAAGGCACCCGCTTCACGGTGATGGACCTGACCCGGTGGCAGCCGGTCTGCTGCTTGGAGGTGTCCAGCCCGCGGCTGCAGCAGGCCACCCTGGAACACTCCTACCAGGTGCCCGGGGTGTGGGCATCGGATCTGACCAGTGGGCTGGACAATGGCGCCGGCGGGGCGTCGCACGTGTTCGCGGCGCGCCCGGTGGGTCGCCTGCTGGGCTACCGGTTCGAGGGGCACTTTACCGAGAGTGGCGAATGGGGCGGTCTGTTGCTGCCAGCCGATGCACAGGCTGCCGGCGCGGGCAAGGTGAGCTTCGGCGGTGCTACCTACACGGTGGTCCGCTCCGTGGACACGTTGCCTGACGATGACGGCGGGCTGGAAACCTACCGCCTCACGCCTGAAACCGGTGGCGCGGCGCAGACGGTCGACGTACGCTTCGGCACCAATTGATCCTCCCGCGCTGCTGACGCATAGTGGCGGCGCTTTCAACACTGGACCCACACCCATGCAGGGCAGAAACATCACGCAGGCGCTGCTGTTGGCGCTGGGGCTTTCCGTTGCCCTGGACGCTGCGGCACAGGGCGCGACCACGGCCCCGGTCTTCGGCGGCTGGCGCAACCTGCACTCGGCCAATGGGGTCGAGCCGGCGCAGGACGATCTGGCGTTTGCGATGCTGCCGACCACCGCGGCCAAGGGGACGCGGTTTGCCATCCTGGACCGGGAAGCCAAGCGCGTGGTCTGCTGCATGGTGGTGAGCAGCGACCGGCTGGATGCGGGTGTGCTGGAAACGCAGTACCGCCTGCCCGGCGTCTGGGTGTCGGACCTGCTCAACGAAGGCAACGACACCCCGCCGCCCTACGAACCGCGCGTGTACGAAATGAAACGTGACGGTGCACTGGCCACGTACGTTTTCCATGACGCGATCGAGGCCTACAGCGACCTGGGTGGGCTGCTGCTGCCCCCGGGTGCCAGCATCGATGCCGCCGGCACGGTCAAGACCGGCACCCGCAGCTACACGCTGCAGTTCCAGACGACCACCTTCACCGATGAAGATGGCACGCTGGACCGCTTCACCCTGCGGCCGGTGGGGTCGCCCGGAGCCCCTGTCGTGGTTGAGGTTCCCTACGCGACCTACTGACTACGTTGGCGGCACGTTGACGTGGTTTTAACGGACGCTGCCTTGCGTAGCGTGCGTGTTGGTTTTGCATCTGCTACCGTCGGATCACAGGGGATGGAAGCGACACCGGCGATGCCGGTGCCGCGCGAGCCAAGGTGAGCCATGGAAGCAATGCGGAACCTGATGACACAGGCGGCCCGGTTGTTGGATGGGGAACGTCTGTACCGGATGCAGTTGCCGGATGCGCCGATGGTGCTGGTGGACCGCTGGCAGGGTGAAGAACAGCTCTCGCACGGGTTCCGCTACGAGGTACTGCTGTTGGCGCTCGATGCCGACCTGCCCCTGGAGACGTGGCTGGGCAGCGCTGCCTGCCTGCAGACCCGGCTGGCCGATGGTCGCTGGCTGCCCCGGCATGGCCTGATTACCGAAGCGCATTTGCTGGCGGACGATGGCGGCCTGGCGCGCTACCGCGTGGTGCTGCGTGATGCCAGTTGCCGGTTGGAACACGGCCACCATAGCCGCGTGTTCCAGAACATGGACGTGCAGCAGATCGTCGACACCGTATTGGGCGACCACGCCGGCCAGTTGCAGTGGCGCTGGAGCGGGGAAGCGGCGGATTTTCTCAAGGGCGCGCGACCGCGCAGCTACTGCGTGCAATATCGCGAGACCGACCTGGCCTTCATCCAGCGGCTGCTGGCCGAAGAAGGCCTGGGCTGGCGGGTGGAAGACAGCGGGCAGGACCCAGGTGGCCACGTGCTGGTGCTGTTTGCCGATGCGGCCGCGCAGGCACAGGACCCGGTGTCGCAGGCGGGCGGCGGGGTGCGTTTCCACCGTGCCGATGCCACCGAAGCCGATGACACCGTGCAGGCCGTGGGCCGCCGGCGTCGCCTGGGCGCCCAGCGCTTGACGCTGCACAGTGATGATTACAAGGCCAGCCGTTCGCTCGCCGCCGGCGTGCCGTTGGAAGGCGGCGGGCAGGGGGAGGCGCGTGAGGTCTACGACCCGTCCGGTGCCTACAGCTTTGCCGACAGTGTGGAGGCGGATCGTTACGCCGGGCTGATGGCCCAGGCGGGCGAAGCGCAGGCCCAGCAGTGGCAGGGGCGCAGCACGCTGCGCAGCGCCACGGCCGGCCAGTGGTTGACGGTGACCGGGTTGCCCGGGAACGCGCCTGCCGAACTCGTGTTGACCCGGGTGCGGCATGTGGGAATCAACAATCTGCCGGTGGACCTGCGCAAGGCACTTGCAGGGCTTCAGCCGGTGGACGCCGCCGAGGCGTCGGCAGACGGTTCCGGGGCCGCACAGACGCACGGCTACACCAATACCTTCGACGCCCAGGCACGCGACCTCGCCTGGCGGCCGGTGTTGTTCGACGACAGTGGTGCGCGACTGAACCCGCGGCCGTTGGCACCGGGCTACCAGACGGCCGTGGTGGTGGCCGCGCCCGGGGTCAGCACGGAGGGTGCGCGCGACGTGCACGCCGACAGCCTCGGGCGGATCCGGGTTCGTTTCCATTTCCAGAGCGCTGCCGGCGCGAGTGCCGACAGCACCTGGCTGCGCGTGGCCCAGCGCTATGCGGGGCCGGGCGTGGGCAGCCAGTTCGTGCCGCGCGTGGGGCAGGAAGTCCTGGTGGGCTTCCTGGAGGGCGACATCGATCGCCCGGTGGTACTGGGCAGCCTGTACAACGGCCAGGGTGAAGCCGGCACCGTGCCGACCCCGGGTGGCCGCAGCGTCGAGGCCGATACCAGCGCCTATGCGCAGGCCGGCGATGCCGTGGCCAGCGCGCAGGGCAACCGCAGCGGCGGTCATGCGCCGGCCTGGCACGCCGCCGGTGGCGGTGAGGATGCGCATCGGCATGCCGGGGCGATGTGGGGCGTGCAGTCCCGCGAGTGGGGCGGGCAGGGTTACAGCCGCCTACTGTTCGACGACAGCGATGCCCAGCTGCGACTGCAGCTGGCGACCACGCAGGCGTCCAGCGGCCTGAGCCTGGGCCATCTGGTCCACCAGGCCGACAACTTCCGCGGCAGCCTGCGCGGCGAAGGGTTTGAACTGCGCAGCGATGCCTGGGGCAGCGTGCGTGGGCGCGCCGGCCTGTGGCTCAGTGCCTATGCGGGCGCTACCGGCGCCGCAGGCTCCGCCTCGGCGCCGGTCGCCCTGCTGACCCAGTTGGATACGCTGGGCAGCACGTTTGCCGTAGCCGCCGGTACGCATCAAACGGTGCGTCTGGCCGACAGTGAAGGCGTGCTACGCCCGGCGCACTCTCGCCTGGTGACCGATGCCGCGCCGCTGCAGGCGATGCTGCGCAGTACGCGCACCGCAGTAACGGGCGGGGCCTACCCCGATGCACGCGGGGCGGCCCCGGACCGCGATGCCGCGGCCGGCGCAGACCGCGTGCCGCATACCGGTGACCCGTTGCTGGGCATCGCCGCACCAGCGGGGATCGCCCATGTGGCCGGGCAGTCGCTGCAGTGGGCGCTGGGCGAAACGCTCACCCTCGGCAGCGGCCTCGCCAGCGAAACCGTGGTGATGGGCCAGGCGCGCTGGCACAGCCGCCAGGCGCTGGGCGTGCTTGCGGCGGCGCGCACCGGCCAAGGCGCGCAGGCCACTACGCTGAGCGTGGTCAGCGGCACCGGCACGCTGGAACTGCTGGCCCAGAACGACGAGATCCGGGTGCAGTCGCAGGCGGCGCTGCACGGTGCCAGCGGACAGGCGGCGGTTGAGCTGGCCGCCGGGCGCACGCTCCACGTAGCCACCGCCGGCGGTGCCAGCCTCACCATCGAACAGGGCAACATCACTTTCACCGCGCCGGGCACCATCACCGTGCATGCGGCGCGCAAGTCGTTCCAGCCCGGCGGCAGTGGCAACTATCCGTTGCCGGTGTTCCCGCAGTCGGTGTGCAAGGAATGCCTGCTGTTGGCCGCGCAGCGTGCCGCGCCGTTGACCCCGAAGGGCTGATCCATGGTGCCGACGACCTTCCCGCGCACGCAGTGGCAGCCCTTGGCGACGGGGCTGCATCGCTATCTATTGCTCGACGGCGCCCAGTGCGACGCACCGCAGGCCGTGCTGCAGTTCCTGCCGCATGCGGCGTCGCGCCTGTTCGATGGGCTGCTGGCCGATGGCAGCGCCGATACCTCGGTGTATCTGTCCCGGCTGCCTCCCGAGCTGCCGGCAGAAGCCGTGCTGCTGCGCCTGGACGGCCATGCCAAGGCACTGGGCGCCGCCACGGTGATTGAGTCCGGGTTGACGCAGGACGTGCTGCTGCAGCGCCTGTCGCGCCGGCTGGACGCGCGGTACCCCAACGGCAAGGAATTCCTGGCCCGCTTCTACGACGGGCGCGTGCTGCCCTGGTGGGTGCAGGCGCTGGACCCCGCGCAGCGCGACGCGTTTCTCGCGGTGGGGGAGCGCTGGCATTACGTGACCCACGATCATCGCTGGGGCACCTTGGCGCTGACCTGTCCGGCCATCGATCCGCACCTGCTGCCGTGGACGCTGGAAGCCGAGCAGCGTCGTGTGCTGATCGATTCCGCCTACCCCTACACGCTGATCGAGCACTACCAGCTCACCGATCCGGAACTGCTCGATCGCCTGCCATCGGCCAACTGGTACGGGTTCCTGCGCGGCGCGGTGGCGCTGGCCGCCCGGTTCGGCATCGAAGACAGTCGGCGGGTGCTGATGGTGTGCACCTGGGCGTTGCTGATCGGCGATGACCTGGCCGACGACCCGGCCTGGCAGCAGCGACTGCAGGACTTTGCCGATGGCCGCAGCACCGCAAAGCAGATCGGCGATGCGGTCTGGCCGATGGAGGAAACCTGGTGATGCCGTCCCGTTCGTACACCGTTGGTCTGTTTCTCGTGGAGCGTGCATGTTGAGTCTGAAGTCGTTTACCTGGATCGCGCTTGCGGCGCTCGCCATCGTGCTGATCGGCGCGGGCTGCTCGCGTGCGATGGCCAAGAGCAAGCCGAAGTCGCCGTACCTGACGCTGTTCGCGTTCAATTACAGCGACCGCTATCTGTACGACACGCGGGTGGATGGCACCTGGATGGGGGGCGTATCGGCGTACACCGACAGTGGTTCGGTGATGGGTCCCCTTGCGCCACGCACCGACAAACCCATCACCCTCGACGTCCGTTGGAAGCTGTCTGGGCGCTATGACCTGAAGACCAATACGTATGAGAAGGTCGGACCACTGGAGCCTAGGTCGGCGCAGGTGACGGTGCGCCAACCGTATCCGGCCGACCCGCACACGTTGCTGCTGCACTTCTACCCCGACGGTCACGTCGAGGCCGAACTGCTGGAGCGCGGCAAGGACCCCTGGGACCTGCGCCGCGAAAAGATTCCCGAGGGCCATATCGCCAACCAGGGCCTGTAAGCACGCGTTGCCCGTTCTCCAAGGAAGCCGTCCGGTGCCCGCACCGGTAGATGAAGGAGTGCACTGCCGATGACCGCAACTGATCCCACTGCCATCCCCGGCCAGGTTGACCTGGAACCCGGCTCGCCCGAGCCGGTGGCCGACGCTGATCCCACGGCGCGCACCGCGCGACTGGCCCGGGGTACCCGGCCGATGACCGATGCCGAGCGCCAGCAGCGGCAGGCCGCGCAGAGCTGCACGCTGCCCGAGAAGGAAGAGGCCACCACCGGCTGCAGCCAGTCGCTGCAGGTCACGGTGTACTTCGATGGCACCGGCAACAACCGCGACGCGGAGATGGAAAAGCAGGAAGACGAACGTGCCCTGTCCAACATCGCCCGCCTGCACAGCGCCCGTATCAGCGGCCATCGCAACGTGCTGTCCACCTACCTGGCCGGGGTCGGCACCCCGTGCCCGGAGGTGGGCGACAGCGGCGGCATGCTGGGCCTGGCGATCGGCAAGGGCGGGCGCGAGCGCATCGACCATGCACTGGAGCAACTGGATACCTTCATCACCCAGCAGGCGGCGCAGATGCGCATCGTGGTGGTGAACGTGTCGGTGTTCGGCTTCTCCCGCGGCGCGGCGCAGGCCCGTGGTTTCATCCGCGACCTGGTGGCGCTGTGCAAGCGCCAGCCCGACGGCACCTGGATGTACAACAAAACCGTGCCGATGCGGATCGGGTTCGCCGGCCTGTACGACACGGTGGTGTCGGTATGGCCGAGCCTGGCGCACGCCGCGGTGAATGCGGGCAACGGCCACAACGGCTGGGGCGAGGGCATGCGCATCCCGCCGATGGTGGTGCAGTCGGTGCACATGACCGCCGCGCACGAGCTGCGCGGCCAGTTCCCGCTCGACTCGACACGCGATGATGCACGCTATCCCGACAACACTCAGGAGATCTGGTATCCGGGTGTGCACTCCGACGTGGGCGGTGGCTACGATCCGCAGCACCAGGGGCGCCAGAACAGCATTGCACGGTTCGCCCTGAACGAGATGTACGACATCGCCCTGGCCGGCGGCGTGCTGCTGCACCCGATGAGCCGGCTGGACCCGGAGGTTCTCGCGGAGTTCGACAAGTCCGATCCCGAGCTGCAGGCGGTGTACAACGCCTACCTGCAGGCGGTCCGGGTGAAGCGGGGGCGCATGGAAGACGTGCAGGCCGCGCACATGGAGCTGCTGCACCGCTGGTTGAAGGTGCGGGTGGCGCGCGGCGACAAGCTGCCGTCGATGCAGCGCCTGCAGGAGCGCCAGGATGCGCTGGATGCAGAGGTGAAGACCCTGCGCCGGCGCCGCGCGCAGCTGGGCGACCCGTATGCTCGTGATGGTGGCCCCAGCGACATGAGCAGCGAACAACTGGCCGAATGGAACCGGGTGTCCGATGAATTGAGCGCACGCAACGATGCGCTGTCGGAGGTCAAGAAGCAGCGCAAGGGCTTGGCCAGCGAGACCGACACCCTGGTCGGCAAGATGGTCAGCCTGCGCCGCAAGCGCGAGCGTGGCAAGCGGCTCACCCTGGCCGAGCGCACCATGCTCGATGCCTGGGACAACAAGCAGCTGCTGCCCGAAGCGGTGGAGACCTTCTTCGACGGCTACGGCCACGACTCGATCTCGCACTGGTTCATCGGCAATCTGGCGATGTGGCGGGTGCTGTACTTCGGCGATACCAAGTACAAGCCCGGCGATATCGAGGAGGGCGCTGCGGCGCCTCAGGCAGAGGCCGAGCCCGCGTAGCCTGCCCCTGCGGGAAAGGGCAACAGCGCCGTGCTGTGTCGCCGAACGGTCAAGGCCGAGCGGGTACACTACGCGCCGAACCGGCCCAGTACGGGCCGGACGGTAGCCGTAGCCGAGTCCTGCCTGTGATCCACCGCCTGTTATTGTCCAGCGCACTGGTGCTGTTGGCCGCCTGTGCCAGCGCGCCGCCCCCGGCCAAGCCGCCGGTCAATCCCGATGCGCTGTGGGAGATCGTGCAGCGCGACTGCCGTTTGCAGGGGCCACCGCAGGGCAGCTGCGTGGCGGTCAATCCGCAGGCCGAGCGCCGCGATGTGGTGCTGAAGGATTCGCACGGCCAGTATCAGTACCTGCTGCTGCCGCTGGACCGGGTGACCGGTATCGAAAGCCCGCTGCTGCTGCGCGCCGATGCCCCCAACTATTTCGCGGCTGCCTGGCAGGAGCGCTGGCGCACCGCGCAGGCACTCGGGCGCCCGCTGCCACGGGAGGTCACCAGCCTGGCGCTGAACTCGCCGCACGGGCGCTCCCAGCACCAGCTGCACATCCACGTGGACTGCCTGCGCACCGACGTGCTCGCGCAGCTGCAGCGCCTTGGCCCGGGCATCCAGGCACGCTGGCAGCCGCTGCCGGAGCCATTGCGTGGCCACCGCTACCAGGCGCGTCGGGTGGCGGGGGAGGCGTTGACGGTCGATCCGGTGCGGCTTCTGGCCAGCGAACTGGCCGGCGTGCAGAACCTGGGCCAGTGGTCGCTGGTGGTGGTGGGTGCCCACGCCGCCGACGGCAGCCCGGGCTTCCTGCTGCTGGCCACGCAGCTGGATGCAGCGCAGGGCAACGATGCCAGCGGCGAAGAACTGCAGGACCATGCCTGTGCAGCGGTGACCGGCGCGCAGGACGCGCTCGACCGGGTGCGCTGAGCGCTGCGCTATCCTGTTCGTTTCCGACAGGATGTGGCCCATGCCGAGGACGTTGCAGCGCAGACCCCTTCTTGCCGCCGTGGGCGTGCTGCTTGCAAGCATCAGCAGTGCTGCGGTGGCCACGCCGGTGCACGACCGCGCCGGCAACCGGCTGGAGGCGTTGATCGAGCAGCCGGCCGCGCAGGCGGGCGCCGAGCAGGCGTCGGCACGCTTCTGCACGGCCGACCGGCAGTGGTGCGTGCGCACCGCCCGCAAAGGCGACGATCAGGCGTCGCAGCTGGAGATCGAGCATCACCTACCCGGTGCGACCGAGCCGCAGACCTGGTTCATCCCCCTCGATAGCGCCGATGCCGAGGTCCCCGGCAACGATCAGCCGTGGCCGTTCATCGTGCGGCTGGCGCCGGGGGCCGACGCGGGTCAGGTACCGAGCGATCCGCAGCAGGCGGCGCTGGAGAACGTGCTGGTCGGGGTGCAGCGCAGTGTGACCACGATGTACTCCGGCGGGGATGCCGGCGCGTCCACGCTGGTGCTGAGCCGTATCCGCCACATGGACGATGGGATCCAGATCGACCCGGACGTACTGACGCTGCCCGCCGACGGCCACGCCATGATCCGGGCCTGCTTCGGCGAACAGGACAGCACGCGGCGCGCGGGCGCCTGCCATGACGAGTACAGCTTCCACGGTGTGCTGACCCTGGACCCGGCCGGACAGGGTATGCCGGTGCTGTGTTACGCCACCACCGCCACCCGCTTCCCGGTAGGGGCGTCGCGGCTGCAGGATTCCCAGGCCCGCGGGCCGCTGCGCAAACAGGACCTGCGCACCCAGATCGACCCGACCTGCTCCTTCCAGCGGGTGCTGCGTTTCGATGGCGGTCGCTACCAGCCCGATACCCCGCTGCCCGAGTGCGGGGAGTTCACCGAGCTGTAGAGGGTGAGCGCAACGCCTGCGGGCATCCATGCCTTCTGGCAGGGCGCACATCGTCATGGAGCCACGCTATAGTGGCCGATCAATGCGGTGCCCGCTTTCGCGCCCGGGCTGTCTGGCGCGTCGTACCTGACCTATTCCATGACTGCTGAAACCACTACCCCCCCGGCACCGGCCCAGGCATCCGGCCCGCTGTTCTACCGCCAGCCGCTGCCGCTGCAATCGGACAAGCACGCCAATTGGCGCCTGATGCAGGGCACCGTGGCCTTTGCGGCCGAAACCAACGCCATTCCGGCCGTGGTGGGCGAGTTCGGCTTGGCCGCGCAGCATTTCCCGATCCTGTTCACCGGCAAGGATGCTGCGCCGATCGTGGCCGTGGGCCTGGCCCGCAACAACCTGTTCATCGACGGCGACAAGTGGGCCGAAGACACCTACGCGCCGGCCTATGTGCGCCGGTATCCGTTCGTGTTCATGCAGGCCGACACCGAGGGTGACTTCCTGCTGGCCATCGACGCCCACGCCGAGCAGGTCAACCAGGGCACCAGTGAAGAAGGCGAACCGCTGTTCGTGGATGGCAAGGCGACCGAGCTGGTCGACAACGCCATGCGCTTCTGCGGCGATTTCACCCGCGAGCACGAGGCAACCCGTCAGTTCACCGCGGCGATCCTGGCCCAGGACCTGCTGGTGGAGCGCAGCATCGATGTGACCCTGAACAACGGCGAGCAGATGTCGGTGAACGGGTTCCACGTGGTCGACGTGGAAAAGCTGTCCAAGCTGCCCGATGACATCGTGCTGGCCTGGCACCGCAATGGCTACCTGGCGCTGGTGCACCACCACCTCAGCTCGCTGTCGCGCTTCAACGCGCTGGTCCAGCGGCAGAGCCTGCAGGCCGCTGCCAAGGCCTGATCGCCGCAGCCAGGGGGATGCATCACGACGGCGACCGCAGGGTCGCCGTTTTTGTTTGGTTCTTCGCCCCTCTGCGGGGCAGGCAGAAACGTTCCTTGACGCTTTCCAGACGCGCCCGACCCATCGACGGCCGTCAAAAAAAAGCGTGGCGTCCACCTGCGCACCGCAAGCCGAGCCCCGTAGCGGCCGGTAGGCGCCTGGGCAAAATAAAGGAGGAGGCCGCGACTGCGGCCGGGGGACATTTGCGCCAGGGGCCTACCGACCGTTACGGGGCCCTTACGCTCGCGACCGGCCCAATCGGAGACGCCAGCCAAGTCAGACGCCGCCCGCACACCGGGCCACCCGCGTAGCGTCTTGCTCACTCTGCAAGGTTTCCTGCAACAAAGACGCTTCCCTCAAAGGGAAGAGAAACCTCTTTGTGTCGCGACCCAGTGCTGCCGGGCCTTAGGGAGAAAACCGATATGCATATCCCGGCCGGTCATTTCCCGGGCGGGGTCGCATTCAGCAGACTGGCGCGCCTTCCGGACCCCCTGCGGCAATGGCTTGCCGCACCGGAGCGTTGTCCCCCACCCAGGAATCTGCATGTCTCTGCTTCGTCGTCCGCTGCGCCTGCGGCCATTGGTCGTGTCCCTGTTGCCCCTGCTTGCCGCCAGCCCGTTCGCGCATGCCGCCGATGGCCCGGCGCCCACCGAACTGGAGGCGGTCCGGATCACCGGCTCGCGCATCCCGCGCGCCAGCGTGGAAGGACCCTCGCCGGTCACCGTGATCACCCAGCAGCAGATCGAGGCGCAGGGCTACCGCAGCGCCTTTGAAGCGCTCAGCGCGCTCACCGAAAACACCGGCAGCGTCCAGGGCGAAGACTTCGGAAATACCTTCACCCCGGCCGCGAACACCATCAACCTGCGCGGACTGGGCCCCAACCGCACCCTCGTGCTGGTCAACGGCCGCCGCCAGTCGGACTACCCGCTGGCCTACGAAGGCTCGGTCAACGTCGTGAACCTGGCCAACATTCCCAGCGCGCTGATCGACCGCATCGAGGTGCTCACCGGTGGCGCGTCGGCGGTGTACGGCTCGGACGCCATCGCCGGGGTGGTCAACATCATCCTGAAGAAGTCCTACGAGGGCGTTGGTATCAACGTCAAGGCCGGTACCACCGAGCAGGGCGGCGGCGACAACCAGCGCCTGCAGGTGGTGGGCGGCAGTACCGGTGACCAGTGAGAGGCGATCTTCGGCCTGGAAATCGCCAACCGGAAGGCGATCTACGGCTCGCAGCGCGACTTCATGGATTCCTTCACCGACGACCCGCGCGGGGTCACCCCGCTGGCCACCGGCGTGGCCTACCGGCGCAATGCCAGCACCAACAGCTACATCGATCCCGGCGCCGACGGCTGCGACGCCAGCAGCGGCCTGTACGGCGGCAGCGTGTTCCGTGCGCAGAATCCGAGCCAGGGCTGGTACTGCGGCAGCAATGAAGCAGCGGCCACGTTCTGGACCGTGCAGACCGAGAAGCGCAACATCGACGCGTACAGCGCGCTGACCTGGCACCTCAACGACCGCCAGGAACTGTTCGCCGACGTGGCCATCGGCACGGCGCGGATCTACAACAACACCCGCGCGCCCAGCTGGACCTCGTCGCGCAACTACTTCTACAACCAGAACAGCGGGCAGCTGGAAAGCTGGTACCGCCGCTTCGCCCCCGAAGAGATCGGCGGCGTGCAGCGCAATGCCAACCGCTTCCTGGAGTCGTCGTGGTCGTTCAACGTGGGCGCGCGCGGCAGCCTGGGTGCCAGCGACTGGGACTACGAAGCGGCCTACAGCCGCTCGCGTTACGAAAACCGCACGCGCCGACCGGTGCTGCTGGCCGGCATCAACGACTACCTGCTGGGACCGAAGCTCGGCACGCGCAATGGCGTGGACGTGTATGCGCCCGATCCTGCGCGGCTGTACCAGCCGCTGACGCCGAACGAGTACGAGAGCCTGTCGGCCACCCAGGAAAGCCGCAACGCGGCCTGGCTGCAGGCGGCCACCTTCAGCGTGAACGGGCAGCTGTTCGACCTGCCGGGCGGGCGTGCGGCACTGGCCGCCGTGGTCGAAGCGGGCAGCCAGGGCTACCGCAATCGGCCCGATCCGGCCCTGGCCACCGGCGAGTTCTGGAACACCAGTGCCGGCATTCCGTCCGGCGGTGAGCGCGACCGCTATGCCGCCGGTGTCGAGCTGCAGCTGCCACTGCTGGAACGCCTCACCGCCACCGTGGCCGGCCGCTACGACCAGTACCGCGCCGCCGGTGATCATCTCGGAAAGGCCACCTGGAGCACCGGCCTGGAGTTCCGGCCCTTCGACAGCCTGCAGCTGCGCGCCAGTGCCGCCACCAGCTTCCGTGCGCCGGATATGAATTACGTGTTCGCCAGCGAAACCCGCGGCTACAACCCCGGCATGACCGACTACTGGCGCTGCCGCACCGCCGGCCAGGCGTATGACGACTGCGATTACAGCGGGCTGTCGATCGACTACACCAGCGGCGCCAACCCGCAGCTGCAGCCGGAGACGGCCAAGTCGTACGGGGTGGGCCTGGTATGGTCGCCGACGGCGAACCTGGACGTCACCGCCGACTACTACGACATCCGCATCGACGATGAAGTAACCAACCTGGATTCGTCGCGGATCCTGCGCGATGAGCCCGATTGCCGCCTGGGCCAGACGGTGGGCGGCGATGTCCGCGACATCAACTCGGCACAGTGCCAGGACGCGCTGGCGCGGGTGATCCGCAACCCGGCCGACGCGGCGGTGCAGCCCAACCAGGTGACCCGCGTGCTGATCAACCCGATCAACGCAGCGTCCGAATCGGTGCGCGGCATCGACCTGAAGGCCACCGCGCGCTGGGATGCGGGCCGCTACGGCCGGTTCTCCACGCGGCTGGCCTACTCGCTGGTGATCGACCATGAGTACCGCCAGTTCGCCGAGGATGACGTGGTGGACCAGCGCAACTCGCTCGATTCCTACCAGTGGCGCAGCAAGGTCAACGGCAGCGTGACCTGGGCGATCAACGACTGGACCGCCACCTTTTACGGCATGCGCTACGGCTCCCTGCCCAAGACCGATGGCAGTGGTCGCATCGCGCCGTACATCACCTACAACGCCAGCCTGTACCGCACGCTGACCGAGAATGCGAGCGTGGGCCTGATCGTCAACAACCTGCGCGACAGCCGCCCGCCGGCGGACAAGAACGGCGGCGGCTGGCCGTTCTATCCGGTCGGCAATTACGACCCGTACGGGCGCCAGCTGTGGTTGGAGTTCGACTACCGGTTCCTGTAACCGAACCGCGTAAGCAGCGCAGCAGGGCCCGGCATTGCCGGGCCCTTTCTACATGTGCGGCCATGCCAGCGACAGCAGGATCGACACGCCCAGCCCGAGCAGTACCACCCCGGTGCCGCGCTCCAGCCACGGCAGGGCGCGCGCGAAGCGGCGCAGCACCGCCGGGTGCCCGATCAGCGCCGCTACCAGCAGGTCCCAGCCCAGCACCACGGTGAACATCCAGCCGGCGTAGAAGAGCTTGTTGGCGGTAGGGGGGGCGGGCCCCTGCAGCATGGCCGCCAGGGCGGCGTAGAACAGCGCGTTCTTCGGGTTCAGCAGTGCCGACAGCAGCCCCATCGCGGCAGCGTACCACCAGCTGCCGCGGGGAGATGCGGCCGCGGCCGGCGCCTCACTCCCCACGGGCGACACGTTGCTGCTGCCGGCGTGCCGAAGGAACCTCACGCCCATGTACACCAGGAAGCAACTGCCGGCCACCTGCAATGCGATGAAGCCACCACTGCCCGGGTGCAACGCGGCCACGCCAGCGAACGCGGCCGCGATGAACACGCCGTTGCCGAGTGCAATGCCGACGCAGGCGCCAGTGGCGATGCGCCAGCCCTGCGCCACGGCGGTACGTGCCACCAGGAAGAAGTCCGGCCCCGGTGACAGCAGGGCCAGCAGGTGCACGGTGGCAACGACAAGAAACTGTTCCATTCACACCAGCGGGGTCGGGCACGGGCAGAAAGTGTGTCCGGACCGGCGCGCGCGGTATTGAACGAAATTGCGCGCTCAGCGCCGGTACTGACCCGGCGTGGCGGCGGTATGCGCCTTGAACATGCGCTGGAAATGGCTCTGGTCGGAAAAGCCCAGCCCGTGCGCGATGCTGGCGAGCGCGTCACCGTCGCGCAGCTGCAGGCGTGCACGTTGGATGCGCTGGTCCATCTGCCAGGCATGCGGGGTCAGCCCGGTGGCGCGGCGGAAGGCGCGGATCAGCTGATAGCGGCTCATTCCCACCCGCCGCGCCAGGTCGTCCAGCGGCGGGGTGTGTGCCAAGTCCTGCCGCAGTTGCGTGGTGACCGGCGCAAGGCGGCGTTGCAACGCTGCTTGATCACTCGTGTCCTCGAGGGCATCACCTTGAGCAGGGTCAAGATCACCGATGAACGCAACCAACGCGGCATCCTTGGCTTCCATGGCAGCGCTGGAGAACAGCAGCGCGTTGAGGGCGCAGAACTGGCGATAGCGCACCGGGTCATCGCAGACGCGGACCGCGTCCATACCGACCTCGTTGCCGGTGGGCGCGGACATTTCGTTACGGACCGCGTGCACCCAGTGGGCATCCAGACGCAGCATCTGGTAGTTCCAGCCCTGGCCGGGCAGGGGATTGCAGGCATGCACGCGCCCGGCAGGCACCACCACCACGCAACCCGGCTGCAGCACGCATGGACCGTCGGCTGCACCGCTGAAGACACTGCCGCCTGCATCCACGGCACCGACCGAGAACGTGGCATGGCTGTGCGCGCGGTAACAGGCACGGCTCGCGCAGGCACGTCGGCTTTCGACGTGGGGCATGCGCGGATCTCGCCAGAATTCGGTGGTGGCAGGCACGGGATGGGGGCGGCTGGGGGAGGGGAAGCATGCCATGCGGCGCGCGCGGCTGCCGGACGCAGCCGATGCGGTCTGGCGGCTGCGGGAAACGGGCGGGTATGCTGTGGCGCTGCCATTTGCCTGTGTGGCATGGACAAGGAGCCTGATGATGAACGTTGTATACCGTCCTGCCGTACCGGCCGACGCCGCGGCCTGCATTGACCTGCGCGGACGTACGCGCGAGAACGCGTTTTCCGCCGCGCAGCTAGCCGCGCTTGGCATCACCGTGGACAGCTGGGCCGCCGGCATCGCCCAAGGCGGCTTTCCGGGGCACGTGGCCGAGGCGGACGGCGGCATGGTGGGCTACTGCTTCGGCGACCGCGACAGTGGCGAGATCATCGTGCTGGCGCTGCTGCCGGCGTGGGAAGGCAAGGGCATCGGCAAAGCACTGCTGGCGCGCACGGTGGACGACTTCCAGGGCTGGGGTTTCGAACGCCTGTTCCTGGGTTGCGCTGCCGATCCTGGCGTGCGTTCGCATGGCTTTTACCGGCACCTGGGGTGGCGGCCGACCGGCGAGATCGACGATCTGGGCGATGAAGTGCTGGAACTGCATCTGCGCGGGTGACCGCGACGCTGCACGGGTACGTCCGCTTCCACGCACGCACGTGTAGGAAGACGACGCGTTGGTGATGGAGCGCCACGCGCGTCCCGGTTTGGCCGCAACCAGCGCGGGATGCTGGCGGCCGTTCCGGGAGGATGCCGATGCGAAACGTCCGTTGTCGATCCATGCTGCGTGGCCGCTGGTGGTGGCTCCTTGCCCTGTTGCCGGTGCCCGCGATGGCGGCACCACCGCCCCCGGCGACACCCGCACCGCAGGTCCAGCAGATCCATAAATGCCGGGTCGCCGGGGTGGCCACGTTCCAGCGTCACGCCTGCGCGGACGGGCAGGCCGAGCAGGCGTGGGAGGTGGACGTGGTGCCGGCCCAGCGCCAGCATGCCGCCCGGATTGAGGCGATCCGGCGAGAACTGGAGGCGCGCAAGCGCGCGCTGGAACTGCAACGCAGGCCGCTGGTCGATCCGCGTCCACGCCGCGGAAGCGCCCCGCCACGGCGGCGGACACGTGCACCGCCGGGCGCGGTGATCGCGCTTCACCATCAGCCGCGCGCATGCGCCAAGGCGAAGCGCCAGCGCGATGCCGCGTACCGGAAGGCCGGCATGGCGCGCAGTCTCGCCCTCAGCCGACGCATGGACGACGCGGTGTTCGATGCGTGCCGATGAGCCGACCTGGGACTTACCGGCTCGGCTGCGCCATCAGATAGCGCGCCAACGCATCGAAGGCGGGCAGGGTGGTGGGATCGTTGGCGCTGTTGCCGGCCACCGGATGCGACCCGAAGCGGGCGATCACCACCTTGGCCGCAGGGTCGATATACAGGGCCTGGCCGTGCACGCCGCGCGCCATGTACGCGCCATGCGGGTTGTGGCTGACCCTCGCCGAGCAGGGTGAGGTGTCACCGCGCTCGAGTACGGCATTCTCGCCGCCGTGATCGCCGGCGTACTCGTGGTCGCCGCGCGCACCGGCCTCAACGAGATGTTCACCGCGCTGTTCGACAAGCTCAAGACGCTGGTGGACAGCGCTGGCGGCGGCACCACGCCCACTCCGCCTGGCCGGGCTGCCACAGCCGTATGAGGCCGGGCGCAGCATGGCCGCGGTGGCCGCTGGCAGCTACAACGGCGAGTCCGGCGTGGCCGTGGGCATCTCCGGGGTGTCCGAGGGCGGGCGGTGGATCTACAAGGTGGCCGGGACCACCAACAGCCGTGGCGAGGGCGGGGTGTCGGTTGGTGCGGGCATCCAGTGGTAAGCACGCCGTAGTGAACCGTTCCCAGTGATTCGTTCCCGGTGCCGGCAGCCTGCCGCACCGGGGATTCCAGCGCGGCGTCGCGCACCAGGGGGAAACCATGTCCGCATCATCGATTGCACACGACCACACGCCGTTGCTGCGCTCACTGTCGCTGGGATTGGCGGTGTTGCTGTTCAGCGCCTGCGCCAGCGGTGGCAAGCACAAGGGCGATGTCTCCGAAGGCACCGCGGTCACGCCGGAGGCGGAGGAGGTGAGGTTCCCCGATCCGAAGCGGGCCACGCTGAAGGAAGGCCTGTTCGTCGACCTGGACAGCCTGCGCCTGTTCGCGCGCGGGATGACCAAGCGCCAGTTGTACACCCTGCTGGGCACGCCGCACTTCGGCGAGGGCATGTGGGGCGTGCACGAGTGGAATTACCTGTTCAACTTCCGCAGCAATCCCGGCGGCGACTACTTCACCTGCCAGTTCCAGGTGCATTTCGATGCGAAGGGCGTGGCCCAGGCCGGCTACTGGAAGCCGCAGGCCTGCGCCGCGCTGCTGCAGCCGCCAGCACCGCCTCCGCCGCCTCCGCCGCCCCCGCCGCCGCCGCCGCCGCCGCCGCCGCCGGCACCGATGCCCAGCGAGCCGGTGCGCCTGTCGGCCGATGCGTTGTTCGCCTTTGACAGCGCCACCCTGACCGAGGCCGGTCGCCACAGCGTGGATGCGCTGTTGCAGCAGGTGCGCAGCGCCAGCCAGGTGCAGACCATCCAGGTGCTGGGCTACACCGACCGGATCGGCAGCGATGGCTACAACCAGGTGTTGTCGCAACGGCGCGCACAGGCCGTTCGCGATGCGCTGGTGCAGGGCGGGGTGCCGGCTGCGACCATCGTGGCCGAAGGGCGCGGCAAGGCCGACCCGCTGGTGCAATGCGCACAAGGCAACCGCCAAGCGGTGATTGCCTGCCTGGCGCCGAACCGTCGCGTCGAAATCTCCGGCCTCGCGCAGACGCGCTGAGCCCTTGCGTGGCGCACGGCCACGCATCTCCCCCCGTTGGTACCCCGCGTCGATGCATCTCTCCCGCATCGGCCGGGGTGTTCTTTGACCTGGCTCGTCGCCCTCGCAGGATGTCTCCCCCGTCATCGCACCGGGGCGGCGGGCCAGGTCATCCTTTACCCGTCCCGCGGCGACGCCCGTTCCTGCAGCGTCGCCGCCTGCCGTTGCGCGGCGGGTGGGTCAGGGCATCAGCACCTTGTCCACCACGTGGATCACGCCGTTGCTCTGGCGCACGTCGGCAATGGTGACGCGGGCGGTGCCGCCCTTGCTGTCGGTCAACGTAATGCCCTTGCCGACCTGGCGGGCAGTGAGCGTTTCACCTTGCACGGTGGTCAGTGCGGCCTTGCCGCCACCCTGCTTGATCCGGGCCAGCAGCGCGGCGCTGTCGAGGCTGCCGGCCACCACGTGGTAGGTGAGCACCTTGGTCAGGTCGGCCTTCTTCTCCGGCTTCAGCAACCCGTCGACCGTGCCCTTGGGCAGTGCGGCGAAGGCCGCGTTGGTCGGCGCGAACACGGTGAACGGGCCCGGGCCTTTGAGCGTCTCGACCAGGCCGGCGGCCTTGACCGCGGCAACCAGGGTGGTGTGGTCCTTGGAGGCGACGGCGTTGTCGATGATGTCCTTGGTGGCGTACATCGGCGCACCGCCCACCATGGGGTTGGCGGCCATGGCGTGGTCGTGGCCTGCCATCGGCGCCTGCGCGAACGCCAGCGGCGCGGCAGCGGTGGACAGGCAGGCAATCAGAAGCAGACCGGTCAGCGAGCTTTTCATGTGCAGAGTCCCAGCAGTAGCGTCCAAGTGACGCAGCAGGATCTACGCGTGAAGCAGCGTGGCGGATGCAGCGGCGGCCAGCTTTCTACATTTGTTATCGGCAGGTGAGGGTGATCAGGCGGGGCCGCGTTCGCTGGTGATGGTGGCGCCCTCGCGCATTACCAGGGTCACCGGGGTCTTTTCGACCACGTCCAGCAGGCGCTGCCACTGCGCATCGCTCAGCGCCCCACTGGCATGCAGGATGCGGTGCACCATCAGCTTGCCGGCGGCATCGCGCGAGGAGCTCAGCTCGGCGCGGAAGGTACCCAGATCCCACCCTTTCTTCTCTGCATGCATGCGCAGGGTGATCGCGGTGCAGGCCGACAGCGATGCCAGGTACAGGTCGAACGGGGCCAGGCCTGCGTCCTGGCCACCGAGTGGGGCCGGCTCGTCTGCAATCAGCTCGTGCACGCCGCTGCGGATGTGGTGGCGGTAGTTGGGGCCTTCGGAAACGATCTGGACCTGTGCCATGGGGCGGCGCCGTGCTGGAGTGGGGATGCGCAGCATCGCACGCCGCCGCCGCGGGCGGAACGCCGCGTCTCTGCGCGCGCCGCGCTCAGGGCGTGCGTCGCGGGTCGCCACCGCCGGCGGCAATCCAGCCATCCACCGCCTGCGCCACTACCGTCATCGGCATCGCGCCGTTACCCAGCACCAGATCGTGGAAGGCGCGGATGTCGAAGCGCGTTCCCAGTTCCCTGCGTGCCCGTTCGCGCAGGGCCAGCAACTGCAACTGGCCCATCTTGTACGACGACGCCTGGCCAGGCTGGACCAGATAGCGGTTGATCTCCACGCCCACGTCGCTGGGCTTCATGCCGGTCTTTTCCTGCATGTAGGTGGCGGCCTGCTCGGGCGTCCAGCGTTTGCGGTGCAGGCCGGTATCCACCACCAGCCGCACCGAGCGGAACATCTCGGCCTGCAGCCGGCCGAGGTCGCCAGCCGGGTCGTCCTTGTACACGCCGGCCTCGGCCATCAGCTGCTCGGCATACAGCGCCCAGCCTTCGCTGAAGGCGCTGGGATTGAGGCTGCGGCGCAGCAACGGCAAATCGGCCAGGGTCTGCCCGATCGAGATTTGGAAGTGATGGCCGGGCGAGCCCTCATGGTAGGTGAGGGTGGGGATGCTCCAGCGCGTGTTGGACTCGATGTCGCCCAGGTTGATGAAGAACGTGCCCGGTCGCGAGCCGTCCATCGCCGGGGGATAGTAGTAGCCGCCGGGCGAGGTCTTCTGCATGTGTGCCGGCACCGGCTGCACCACCAGCTTCTGCGGCGGCAGGTGGCCGAACCAGGTCGGCAGGATCGGGTCGAGGTCTCGCAGGCGCTGTTCGATGTCGCCCAGCAGTTCCTTGCGCCCGGCCTCACTGTCGGCATACAGGTAGCGCGGGTCCTGGCGCAGCTGCTGCACGCGGGCGGCGACGCCGCCTTCGCGCAGGCCCAGCAGGACCAGCCGCGCATCCATCAGCTTCTCCACCCGCGCCACTTCCTCCAGCCCGACCGCATGGATCGCGTCGGCGTCCAGGTCGGTGCTGGTGTACCAGCGCAACGCGGCATCGTAGCTGCGGCAGCGCCCACACGCCCCTGTTGCCCAGGCGGCGCGCCTGCAGGCCCTGCACATCGGCCAGCAGGCGCTGGTAGCCGGGATTGACCGACTGCTGCACCGCGCGCGTGGCCTGCGCGATCAATGCGGCGCGGCGTTCGGCAGGAATCGCTGGCAACTTCTCCAGTTTGCGCTGCAGCGACTGCACCCACAGGCTGTCCTTCGGCGCAGGTTCGAGCAGCGTGCGGAACTGGTCGGCGGCGCCCTGCAGCGCCACTTCGGGCGGCACCACGCCCTGCGCGGCCTGCATGTCCACGTTGGCGCGCACCTGGTCCAGCTTGGGTCCCATCGCCTGCAGCCGGGCGATGTAGTGCGCCGCGCTGGTCTCATCGGTGACCGCGTGCTGGTTGTCCATGAACTGCGGCAGGTTCACCGGCAGGCTGAACAACTGGTCCACCGCATAGGTGCTGCCCCCCACCGGCAGCCATGCCGCCGACCATTGCACCGCCATCAGGTCGATCTGGGTCTGGTAGAACCAGCGCGCCAGGCCACGGCTCAACTGCTGCTGCGCATCCAGCGGGGCGCCCTGCCACTGCGTGATCGCCGCCAGGTTGTCGGCCAGGAACCGCCGGTTGACCTCACGCCGTGCCAGTGAGACATCGGTGAGCTGGTCGGACGTGTCGGCCCGGCCGTCGCCACTGATGCCGAGCATCGTGCGCAGCTCCGGGTCGGCGTTGATCGCGGCCATGGTTTGTGCGTCGAGCAGGCCGTTGAACGACACCGGCGTCGGTGTGCCGGCCACCGTTGCCGGTGGCATCGGCGTGGCGGCGGTGGCCTGCGCGTGCGTGGACGGCGTGGCGAGCGCCAACGCCGCGCCGATGGCGAGCGACAACAGGGCGGGCAGGGCGGCAGCGGGCGGGTTCGGCAGCACGGGACATCTCCAGTGGCGGGCTGCGCGCAGGCTACGCCAGGTCCGCGCGGGCTGCACGTGCAAGGGGGCACCCGCGCGCCCTCCCGGCGGCAGCCTCGGCGCGTCAAACGGTGCGCGGTGCGAAGCCGTCCGTGCTCCAGACCTCGCTGCCCACGCCGTGATGGATCACAAACAGCCCGTCCGGGTCGTAGCGCTGCTTGGTGGCCAGCAGGCGCGGGTAGTGCGGGCCCCAGAAGGCCTGCTGCCAATCGGCCTGGAAGTAGTCGCACTCGGACACTTACGTGGGAGCCTTGGGCACCAGCACCGACAAGGCCTCGTAGGCACGCCGCACCCGTAGCGCGCCCCGGCGCGCGCCGGGCTCGTCCACGCTGCCGCCACAGCCGGGATAGACCGGGCCGCCGGCAGTCCCGATCAACGCCAGCGCGAAGGCGTCCAGCACGGCAGGGTGGGTGGCGGTGTCGGCACTGGCCGCGATCGCCTCGGCGGGCGCGCCGAACAGCCCCTTGTTGCAGTGCAGGCCCACGTCCATGTGCGCGGCCGCCGCACAGAGCGCCGTTGCGGCGGTCACCACCTGGTCGTCCCCCAGCAGCGCCGACGGCATCCACGCCGAGGCGTACCCGTGCAGGAACCAGCCCACCTGGCCTTGGTCGCCTTTCCACAGCATGTGGTGGGCCGGCGCATCGGCACGGGTGTCCTCGGCAATGATCGCCGGCGCGTGCTGGCGGAAGAAGTCCGCGTCCCAGAAGTCGCGCGCCGGCATCGCCAGGGTCTGCAGCGGTTCGCGCACGGCGTAGCCCGGGTTTGCGGTGATCCAGTCCAGCAGCGGCTGCCACGTGGCTGCCGCCGTCTCGCGGCTGAGGCCCTGGAACACCATCGAGATCGACAGGGTGCGCTCACCGGCGAAGGTGATCTGCTCGCCCCAGTGGGCGTTGCACAGGCGGTCCCGATAGAAACGCAGTACCTGGGCCGCCAGCGCACGCCATTGTTCCTCTGTGCTGGCCTGCACCTTGAAGGAGACGCCGCCAAACGTATCGGGCAGGGCGTGGGTCTTCAGGGTCATCCGGGTGACGATGCCGAAGCTGGCGGCACAGCCTCCCTTCAGCGCCCAGAACAGGTCCGCGTCGTTGTCCGCATTGACCACACGCACCCGGCCGTCAGCGGTCACCACCTCGGCCTCCAGCAGGCCCGCCGCAGCGCTGCCGAAGGTCTTGGAGAAACTGCCGAAGCCACCGCCGGTGACCAGCCCGGTCACGCCCACCGACGTGCACCCACCGCCCTGCACGTACCGTCCGCCGTGGGTGGTTACGGCGGTGTAGGCGTCGATCCACATCGCCCCGGCACCCACGCTCACCGCCGGCTGTGGCGCCGTGCCAGGACGCGCGCCCTGTGGCACGAAGGCGTCGTGCAGCTGGATCTGGTTCATCGCCCGGGTCCAGACCAGCAGCGAGTCGGGCGCGCACGAGGTGCCGTGGTAGCTGTGGCCGCCGCCCTTGACCACCAGCCGCAGCCGATGGGTGCGGGCAAAGTTCACTGCCGCGGCGACGTCGGCGCTACTGGCGGCGGCCACCATCTGCGCGCTGGGCACCGAGCGCCATGCGCCGAAGTAACCGCTGGTCTGGGTCAGCCCCGGTTGGTCCCCGATGTAGAAGGGGTTGTGGATCTGCGCCAGCGCTTCATCGCGGGTGGCGGCATCGACCAGGAACGGCGACTGCGGCACCGACAGCCGCCCGCCGACCGCCTGCGACAGTCGGGCCCAGTCGGCGCGGGCCGGCCACCCGGCGGTGCGCGGCCGCACCCGGGGGGCGGGCAGGGGCGCGGCGGCCGTCGCTTCCAGGACCAGCGGCAGCAGGGGCAGGGCCAGGCTGGCCTTGAGACAGTCACGTCGTTTCATCGGGGTATTCCTTGGCGCGTGGCCGGTAGCGATGCCAGCGAGTGTGTGCCGGCTACCGCCCGTCGTCATTGGGCGCGGGACGAAAGGGGGCAGCAAGGGACCAACGGCGGCCGGCTCGGGGCCGGTGGGCCCGGCCGGGCGTGCGCAGGGCGGGATGACGCATTACGCTGGGTGCCCGGCAGTGTCGGCAACCGGGCCTGCCTCCCCCTGTGCTGGACGGCCACTGGCTGGCCCTATCGTCGAGGAACGACAATGCGCTGGATGCTGTTGGTGATGGGCCTGTTCTGCATGCTGGCCGGTGTCGCGCAGATGGCGTTCGGCGTGCACACCTTTGACAGTTCCGATCACGGCGGTTCATGGATCAACGTACGCGGCAGTCTGGCCCGCTACTTTGTTGATCACCCCCAGCGCGATCTGGTCGACTACCAGCGCTACGTCGCACTGAAGGTGATGAAGGCGCTGGAGACCAGCGTCGAGGTGCATCTGCTCAGCGGCCTGGTGTTCCTGGCCATGGGCGCGGTGCTGCTGGTGATGTTCTGGTGGTGGGAGCGACGCATTACCTTGCGCGGGGGCGTGGCGTACCGCGCTGGCCCGGGGTAGCGGCCTGCTGATCGGCCGCGGGGCAGCTGGCGTATGCTGGCCACCGCAGCGCGGGGATGCGCTGCGCCGTCTCACTGGACGCCCGCTCCGCCGCCAAGTGCGTGAGGTGCTGGCCGCTGCCCGCCCATGGAGTTTCGATGGTCTTTGCCCTGTGTGCCTTGCTGCTGCTCGACCTGGTGCTGCAGTTCTTCTGGAACGCCCGCTATTTCAGCTGGGGCATCCGCATTTTCAACCAGCGTATCGCTGCCCCGGCCGACTGGCGCACCCGACTGTCACTGAGCAGCCTGGAATATGATGTGCCGCGCGGAAAGTACCTCCACCTGGTGTTCCGACGGCTGCCCGACGGCAGCTATGCCTTCCGCGAGAGCTTCGCCCAACGCTTCTACCCGATCATGCGCGGGCGGGTGGTCGCCGACCCCAAGCGGCGCGAGGTGAGGGTGGAAGGGCGCTTCAACTGGTCGGCACTGGGCATGTCGCTGTCGATCATTCCGGTGGTCCTGGTGCGGCCGGCGGCGGCACCGATGCTGTTGATGCTGCCGTTCTTCCTGGTCTGCTATCTGGTCCAGAAGAAGATGTTCGGCGCCGTGGCGACGGTGATCGAGCAGCAGCTGCGCGGGGTACCGTCGGCCGACGCGATCCTGCGTGAACGGTTGCAGGTCGGCCAAATTCCCCAGGCTTGACCTTCCCACGGTGGGAATCCCCAGACTGGGGGTACCGTGTGACGCTTCACCTCCACGCCGGAATCGGCGCGATGATGGGCACGGTGGTGCGGTGTGGCAGCAGGTTTCCGAGGAGCAGAACATGTTGAATATTGGTCAGGCGGCCGCCTTTTCCGGCCTGTCGGCGAAGATGATCCGGTACTACGAACAGATCGGCCTGATTCCGCAGGCCGAACGCAGCGCCGCGGGCTACCGGACCTACAGCACGCAGGAGGCGCGCAGCCTGCGCTTCATCCGGCGCGCGCGCGACCTCGGATTTCCGGTTGAACAGATCGCCGAGCTGCTGACCTTGTGGAACGACCGCGGCCGGGCCAGTGCGGACGTCAAGGCCGTGGCATTGGCGCACGTGGCGGGCCTGCGCACCCGGATTGCCGAACTGGAGGCGATGGCGCAGACCCTGGAGCATCTGGCCGAGCACTGCCACGGCAACGATCGCCCGGATTGTCCGATCATTGCCGACCTCGCCGAGCAGACCGACGCCGCTGCCGCCGTGCCGGACACGGTGGCACCGCACCGGGCACCGCGTTTCGGCACCGATGGTCCGCTGGCATCGCGACGTCGCGCGGCAAAGTGAACCGTGCCTTGCCGCGTGCACGGCAGCGCTTGACCTTGCCATGCTGTCAGGCCGGACAGTAAGCGGACACTTTCCCACGAGGCGTCCTGCATGTTCCGTTTCAACATTCCCAACATGACCTGCGGCGGCTGTGCCCGCTCCGTGACCAAGGCACTGATGGACGCAGATCCCGACGCGCGCATCGAGACCGATCGGGCGGCGCGCGAGGTGCGGGTGGACAGCACCCTGAGCGAAGGGGTGTTCGTGGCGGCGCTGGCCGAGGCAGGTTTCCCGGACGCACGCTGAGCCGGGCATGTGAGGTAGGCATTTGCGGCAGCGCTTGGCTAGGATAGGCGCTCCACTCCCACGCTACACGCCAAGGATGCCACTTTCATGCGTGCAACCGACGACAAGACCGAACGCCGTGCCCAACTCACCGCGGCCATGCAGGCAGCGGGGTGCACTGCCCCGCGCGACTGGGTGAGCAGCGAGCTGTCCGAGAACATCGCGCAGTTCGCCCGGTTCCGCGTGCTGCACGACGTGCACGTATTGGCCGACCACGTGGAGCACGTCCTGTCCGACGCCATCGATGAGCAGCCCGAACTGGAGGGTACCCTGCAGACGCTGCGTGCTGTGGTGGAACCGAAGGCACTGCATGCGCTGCTGCGCGCGTATGCCAAGGCGCTGGGCAATCACTTCGTGATGGTGCTCGATGAGGGCGGCATGAGCGACGACCCGCGCATGCCCGGCTGGCAACTGATGGAAACCGGGCCCGACGGGCCGACAGGGCGGCGGGTTGACGGGCTGCACGAGGACTACCTGGATTTCGAGGATTCCTACCAGCCCCTGGCCGACGCCCGCACCTGACCCCTTCGGCGCGGCAGGCGCGATCCGCGCCGCGCCGTCCCCGTGCATCACATGGCGTATCACCGTCGGCTGGCAGCATCGGTGGGGTCCGGACATCCGTCCATCTGGAGACCGCCGTGAACTCGACTGCCTCGCTGGCCCGCCCATGGGCCCTCCATCCTTTCCATGCCGCAGTGCTGGGCGGCGTGCTGCCGTTGTTCCTGGGCGCGCTGCTGGCCGACTACGCCTACTGGAGCAGCTACGAGATCCAATGGAGCAACTTCGCGGCCTGGCTGCTGGTGGGCGCCATGGTGATCACCACCCTCGCGTTGTTGTGCGCCCTGGTGGGCCTGGCCCGCGGCAGCCGCGCGCGTGCCTACACCGCGCTGCTGGTGCTTACCTGGGCGGCGGGTTTCTTCAACTCGCTGCATCACGCCCGTGATGCCTGGGCGATCATGCCGGTGGCATTGGTGTTGTCGGGGGTCGTCACGGTACTGGCCCTGCTGGCCACCTGGGTCGGGTTCTCCAGCCTGCGCGTGGGAGGTGCACGATGAAGCGTCAACCCACCGCCATGCTCACCGTATCGGTGCTGACCATCGCGCTGGCCGCGTGCAGCAACAAGGCGCCCGAGCTTGAACAGTACGGCGCCACCCCGGAACTGCCCGCGCCCGACCGCACGCTGATGCCGGACATGACCATCGCCAAGCCGACCAGCTGGGGCGATCGCACGCCGACGGTGCCAGCGGGCTACCGCATTTCGGCCATCGCCACCGGGCTGGCCATTCCGCGGCAGACGCTGGTGCTGCCCAATGGCGACATCCTGGTGGCCGAAGGTCGCGGCGGCAGCGCCCCGAACCTGAAACCCAAGGACGTCATTGCCGGCCGAATCAAGTCAAAGGGCAACACCGCCGTGAAAAGCGGCAACCGCCTTACCTTGCTGCGCGATGCCGATGGCGACGGCGTGTACGAACTCAAGACCGTGTTTGCCGACCACCTCAATGCGCCGTACGGCCTGGCGCTGATCGGCGATGCGCTGTATGTGGCCAACCAGGACGCGCTGGTGCGCTTTGCCTACCAGCCGGGCCAGACCAAGGCCAGCGGCGCGCCGAGCAAGGTCACCGACCTGCCGGCGGCGATCAACCACCACTGGACCAAATCGCTGGCGGCCAGTGCAGACGGGCGCCACCTGTACGTGGGTATCGGCTCCAACAGCAACATCACCGAACGTGGCATGGCCGTGGAGATCGACCGGGCCCAGGTATGGCAGGTGGATGCACAGACCGGCGCGCACAAGGTGTATGCCACGGGCCTGCGCAATCCCACCGCGCTGACCGTGCAGCCGGGCACGGGCGTGCTGTGGGCGGTGGTCAACGAACGCGATGAGATCGGCCCCAACCTGGTGCCGGACTACCTCACCTCGGTGCGCGAAGGCGCGTTCTACGGCTGGCCCTACAGCTACTGGGGCAAGAACGTGGATGTGCGGGTGATGCCGCAGAACCCGCAGAAGGTGGCCACGGCCATCGCCCCGGATTATGCGCTGGGATCGCACGTGGCCGCGCTGGGCGTGACGTTCTCGTCGGCCGCGATGGGGCCTGCGTTTGCCGACGGTGTGTTCGTCGGTGAGCATGGCAGCTGGAACCGCAATCCGCCGGTCGGTTACAAGGTGGTGTTCGTGCCGTTCCGTGACGGTCGCCCGGCCGGCGCACCGATCGATTTCGCCAGTGGTTTCCGCGGCGATGACGGTCGGACCCGCGGCCGTCCGGTCGGGGTCTCGCTGGATCCGCGTGGGGCGGTGATCGTGGCCGATGACCTGGCCAATACGATCTGGCGCATCACTCCGGTGGCGGCGTCCGCGGGTAGCTGACGCGCCCGGAAGGCATGACCAGCGGAATGCAGCAAGGCTGGCGCGTCATTACGCGCCGGCCTCCACGCGTTCAGCCCTCAGGCGTTGCCCGACGCACCCAGGTGCTTCACCAGCTCTGCCGCCGCTGCTGCCGACGATGCCGGGTTCTGACCGGTGATCAGCAGGCCATCGCTGACCACGTACGCGCCCCAGTCGGGCCCCTTGGAGTACTGGCCGCCGGCCGCCTTGAGCATGTCTTCCACCAGGAACGGCACCACGTCGGTAAGGCCGACGCCGGCTTCCTCACTGTTGGTGAAGCCGGTGACCTTCTTGCCCGCCACGAGCGGCGAACCGTCCGCAGCCTTGACGTCGCGCAACACGCCCGGGGCATGGCAGACCAGCGCGACCGGCTTGTTGGCGGCGATGAACGATTCGATCAGTGCGATCGAGTGGCGGTCGCTGGCGAGGTCCCACAGCGGGCCATGGCCGCCGGGATAGAACACGGCGTCGAAGTCGCTCTGGTCGACACTGTCCAGGCGCACGGTCGCAGCCAGCTGCGCGGTGGCGGCGGGGTCGGCCTCGAAGCGACGGGTGAGGTCGGTCTGGAAGTCGGGCTCGTTGCTCTTGGGGTCCAACGGCGGCTGGCCGCCCTTGGGCGAGGCCAGCACGACCTGCGCGCCCGCATGGGCGAAGGCGTAGTATGGCGCAGCGAGTTCTTCCAGCCAGAAGCCGGTCGTGCGGCCGGTGTCGCCCAGCTGGTCGTGGGAGGTAAGGACGATGAGGATTTTCATGCGGTGGCTCCGGTGGATGGGACGGGATGAGTAGACCAGTCGTCTACGATGGGGGCGAACGAAAAGGCACGTCGCCCTGAGTTGCCTGTGGTGCTTTCCGGCCCGTCAGGCCGAAGGGTGAAGTGCTTGCCGGGTCGCGCTCAGCGCCGCATCGAAGGGCTGCAGAGTACGGGTGATTTTCACCATGATGCTCGCGCCCAGCCACAGCTGGTAGAGGCTCTGGGCCACCGTAGCGGGGTCGCCGTGGACCTGCAGTGAGCCGTCGACGACGCCGGCCTGGATCGCCCGCGCCAGACGTTCGACGATGCCGGCCGTGCCGCGCTGCAATGCTGCGCGCATGCTGGCCGACAGGTCGGCCACTTCGGCGCCGAGCTTCACCGCCAGGCACTTGCCCTGGCAGTCCTCGAACGACTGCGCGTCCCGCCAGGCGCGGAAGTACGCATCCAGCTGCTGGGCCTTGCTCAGGCCGGGCTGGCGGAAGGTGGCGTCCATCTCGGCCAGGTACGCGGCAAAATAGCCCTCCAGCAGCGCCTCGCCGAAGGCTTCCTTGGAGCCGAAGTAGTGGTAGAACGAGCCTTTGGGCACACCAGCGGCGGTGAGGACCTCATTCAGGCCCACCGCAGAGAAGCCCTTGCCGCCCATGATCCGCTCGCCGGTGGCCAGGATCCTGTCGCGGACATCGAGGGGTTCAGGGGAGGTCGCAGCGGTCATGGGGCGCACTGTACGCCCGATTAGACCGGTCGTCTAGTGCGCGTTTTCAGCAAGCGATCAACGCGTTCAGGTGCCATGCCTGCGACCGGCTGGCTTGGATCGCCGCATCCGGACGACCCCGCAACTGGATACCACGGCCGTTTCGCCGCACAGTTGACCCTTTCCGCTACGGAGACTGGCATGACGTTCAAAGCACTACTGGCAACCAGAAGCGGCGACACGATCTCCACCGCGCAGGCCGTTCTGTCCGATACCGATCTGATGCCCGGCGATGTGACCGTTGCCGTGGAATACTCGACGGTGAACTACAAGGATGCACTGGCCGTGTCGGGCCGCTCGCCGGTGATCCGGACCTTCCCGCTGATCCCCGGCATCGACCTGGCGGGCGTCGTGGAGCGCTCGACCCACGCCGGCATCGCGCCCGGCGACCGTGTGCTGGTGAACGGCTACGGCCTGAGCCAGACCCACCATGGTGGCTTCGCGCAGCGGGCGCGCGTGCCCGGCGAGTGGCTGGTGAAGGTGCCCGACGCCTTCAGCACCCGCGACGCGATGGCGATCGGTACGGCCGGGTACACCGTGATGCTGTCCGTGCTTGCACTGGAACACGGCGGTCTCACGCCGGCCCACGGCGACATCCTGGTCACCGGTGCCAATGGCGGCGCCGGCTCCATCGCGATCGCGCTGCTGTCCGGGCTGGGGTACCGCGTGGTCGCCTCGACCGGTCGGCTGGAGGAAGCCGACTACCTCATGGAACTGGGCGCGGCCGAGGTGCTCGACCGGCATACGTTGTCCGAGCCGGGCGCACCGATCGCCAAGGAGCGCTGGGCCGGCGCGATCGATTCGGTGGGCAGCCACACGCTTGCCAATGTGTTGGCGCAGACGCGCTATCGCGGGGTGGTCGCGGCCTTCGGCCTGGCCCAGGGCGCGGACCTGCCGGGTTCGGTGCTGCCCTTCATCCTGCGCAATGTCACCCTGGCCGGCATCGATTCGGTCAACGCACCGTTGCCTGTCCGCCAGCAGGCTTGGGGCCGCCTGGCCCGCGACCTGGACCTGGGCAAGCTCGCCCGCACCACGCGCGTGGTCAGCCTGGCCGAGGTGCCGGCCATCGCCGCGCAGGTACTGCAGGGGAAGGTGCAGGGCCGCACCGTGGTCGACGTCAACGCGTAACGGCGCAGGTGCAAGGTGATCATCGGTCGCGCGCTGGCGCGTTCCCGGCCGGTCCCGGCGGTGGCAGGGTGCGCAAGACGCCCTTGTCCAGTTTCGCCGCCACGCCCACGCTGCGGCCGGCCAGGTTGGCGACGTGGTACTGCACCGCCACGCCCAGCACCTGGGTGGCTTCGGACAGGCTCAGCCCGTAGCCCTGGCGCAGCCACTGCAGCATGCCGGAGGTGGCCACGCGCAGCGCGTCGTCGCTGGAGCCGGCCTGGCCGAGGGTCATGATCTGGGTCGGCGACTCGACCCGGGGCGTGGCGATCGACTTCCGCTTCACCAGCCCCACCTGCACCTCGACGTCGAGCGAGGTTTCCAGCGCCCACTGGGTGGTTTCCCCGTCGCCCTGCAGGGCGTGGCCATCGCCGAGATACAGCAGCGCGCCGGGTTGCTGCACAGGCAGGTACACGGTGTTGCCTTCGACCACCGCGTTGAAATCCATGTTGCCGCCGAAGTCGGCGGTGTCGCCGGTGGAGAACGGCGGGTAGCCGAAGCCCGGCGCCACCGCCAGCCCGCCCAGCATCGGCTTCACCGGCACTTCGAACTGTTTGAGGGCGCCGCTGGCGTCCTTCGGCCGCGCCATGCCGCGCAGCCGGTCCAGTTCCCAGCGCACCGGCTTGCCCAGCCCGGTGGTTTCGGCGGCTATCCGTGGCGTCTTCAGACGGCCGACCACGCCGTCCAGGCTGTCGGCGTAGTCGCGGTTGAGTTTGAGCGAGGTGAGGGTGATGGCCAGGGTGTCGCCGGGCTCGGCGCCGACCACGAAGAACGGCCCCACCTGCGGGTTGCCGAACAGGGCGCGGGTGACGCCGTGCTCGTCCACGCCGCCGGAATCGAGGGTCTTTGTCCGCACGGAATCACCGGGGGGGATGACCAGCACCGGGGCACGGTCGGCGCTGAAGGTATTGGCGTAGTCGACCGGGGTGAACACGTGCCGTTGCGCGCGGGCACCCGCCAGGCACTGAAGGCATGCTGCGCACGCACGGCGCGGTTGTTGGTGTCTGGCTGGTCGCTCTGGCCCTGCATGCGTGCAGCGTCGATGCGGCCGCTGAAGTGGTAGACCTGACCGTCGTTGCCGGTGGCGGTGGAGCGTACGTCGCGGTCGCGCAGCGTGCCGCTGACGCGGTCGCCGTCGAGGGTGCCGGTGAGCCGGGTTCCCTGTACGTCCAGCTGCAGCGTCTGGTAATTCGTGTTGCCCCACAGATCGGTCGCCACGATCCATTGTTCGGCCGCACGTGCATTGAGCGGCAGCGCGGCGAGCAGCAACGAAGACACTTTCCAGGACATGGTCACGGTATGCGGCGTCACGAAGGGCCCGGCGGGCGGATGCCGCAGCCTAGCCGGTCGCCGCCGCGCGCCCACAGTGTCGAAGGTAACCCGGGCGCGGCACGCCGCGTTGCGCGTGCGTGCCGCGCCAGCTCAGGGGATCAACCGCCGTGCGCGCAGCTGCGCGAACAGCGCGAAGAACGCATCGTCGCTGGGCTGGTAGTCCAGGAATCCCAGCCGGCGACTCTTGGACATGTCGGTGATCACCTCCAGCGGACGCCCCAGGTCGGCATCGGTATGCCAGGGCGAAATCAGTCGGTGGATGTCAGGCTCGACCAGACCGTGCTCGGCAGCCAGTGCCGACCATGCAGCTGCATCGTTGACCATTTGCTGCTCCAGCGGCCGCACCTCGCCAGTGAACGGGGCAGGCTCGAGATCGAACCACGCCGCGATCCTCTCCCACATCCAGCGCCAGCGGAAGACATCCCCGTTGACCACGTTGAAGGCCTGGTTGAAGGCCGCCGGGGTCTGCGTGGCCCACAGCAGGTGCCTTGCCAACAGGCCGGCATCGGTCATGTCGGTCAGCCCGTTCCACTGCGCCGACGCCCCCGGGAAGTAGAACGGACGCCCCAAGTGTCGGCACAGCGTGGCGTAGACCGCCAGCGTGGTGCCCATGTTCATGGCATTGCCCACCGCCGCACCGATCACCGTATGCGGGCGGTGCACGCTCCAGTGGAAGCCATCGCGCGCGGCGGCGGCGAACACTTCGTCTTCCTGCGCGTAATAGAAGTTGTCCACATCCAGGCGCGGCTGCTCCTCGCGGAACGGGGTCTGCGGCAGCGCACCCTGCGCGTAGGCCTCGAACGGCCCCAGGTAGTGCTTCAGGCCGGTCACCAGCGCCACGTGCCGGACCGAGCCGGCCGGACGCACTGCATCGAGCAGGTGCCGCACCATCGCAGCGTTGACCCAGATGTTCTCCGCCTCATTGGCCTGCCGCGACCAGATGGTGAAGAACACGTGGGTCGGCGCCAGGCCCGCCAGTGCGTCGCGCGTGGCCTGCGCGTCGCGCAGATCCGCCGCCACCGCGCCGACGCCGGCGGGCAGGGCGCCGGGCGAGCGCGCCAGGCCGTGTACTGCCCAGCCCGCTCCCTGCAGTTCCCGGATCAATGCGCTGCCGACGATGCCGGTTGCGCCCACCACAAGTGCCGTGTTGTTCATGCTGCCGCCTTTCCATCCACTATCAGGCGCACACAGTAGGATAGGCGCGCACGCCTCGAAAGAAGGCACCAAATGGTAACCAGGCAATGAAAACCGGCAGCGAGGAAGATCAATGGCGTGAAGACTGCGCCCCACGGCGGGTGCTGGAGCTGTTCAGCACCAAGTGGACCTCGATGGTGCTGCACACCCTGGCCGTGCGCCACGACGGCACCGCGCGCAGCAATGCGCTGCACCGCAGCCTGCCGGACATCTCCAAGAAGATGTTGATCCAGACCCTGCGGGAGATGGAAGGCGCGGGCATCGTGCTGCGCACGGCGTTTCCCACCGTTCCCCCCTCGGTGGAGTATTCGCTCACGCCGCTGGGCCGGCAACTGGTGGAGCCGATCGAGCTGATCTACGACTGGGCGCGGCGCAACGCCGGCGCCCTGGATGCCCTGCAACCCCGCACCACATCACGCCGCCGGTAGTGCCACGCCATGGGTGGGAGCGCGAGGCAACATGCCCGCCACGCCCCGATCGCGGTATATTTCGCGCCCTCCCCACCGCCCGCCCTGAGCGTTTGTCATGAGCACGACCCGGAAATACTACAGGCACCCCGCCGAATCGGACATCGGCCACGGGACGATTTACCTCGAGGCACAGGGCGATGTGATCGTCCGCCAGGTCGAGAGCTACCGGAGCGTGCTGGTCTGGGCCGACAAGGATGGACAGGCCGATGAGCGCTTTCCGCTGTCCGATCAACCGTTGTCCTGGCTGGACCTGGATTCGGATGACAGCATCACGGCCAGCGAATTTGAAACCGTCTGGAAGCGCGCCAAGGCCGTTTCCGGCTGAGGTCCGCGCCCAATGCGCGTGGACCTCACATGGTCCATTCCGTGCTGCCGCTGCTGGCCACGTGCATCAACTGGTCCAGCTGCCGCAGCGCCCGGTGCAGTTCCTGCCGGCTCGCCGCCGCGCCCAGTGAGATGCGCACGGCGTCATTGATCGCCACGCCCTGCGGGGTGAACGCTGACGACGGGGCGATGCCCAGCCTCTGCAGCCGCGCCGCATGGGTCAGGCTGGCGTCGGTCCACTGGGCGGGCAGCCGGGACCACGCATGCACGCCGGCACAGTGCTGCAGGAAGCGGGGCGACAACGTGGACTGTGCCAGATAGCGACGCTCGGCGGCTTCTTCCTGCACCAGCTTCAGCAGGGTGGCCGCCGACCCGTCAAGGATCAGCTGGGTCACCAGCGCGTTCATCAGCGGCGGCGCCATCAGGTTGACCGCGCGCAATGCATCGAGCACGTCCTGCCGTGCCACACCGTCGGGCAGGTGCACAAAACCGGTATGCAGGCCCGGGCTGAGGCACTTGGACAAGGTGGAATCGTCACCATCCTCAAGATGCGTGCGCCGGGCATGGACCTGATGAAGATGCCGGTGTTCACCTGGACCGCGCTGATCACCAACATCCTGATCGTGGCGATCTTCCCGGTGCTGACCGCGACCTTGGCGCTGCTGACCATGGACCGCTACTTCGGCATGCACTTCTTCACCAATGATGCCGGCGGCAACGCCATGATGTACGTCAATCTGATCTGGATCTGGGGCCACCCGGAAGTCTACGTACTGATCCTGCCGTGCTTCGGCGCGTTCTCGGAGATCATCGCCACGTTCTCGGGCAAGCCGCTGTTCGGCTACCGCTCGATGGTGTACGCGACCTGTTCGATCGGCGTGCTGTCGTTCTTCGTCTGGCTGCACCACTTCTTCACCATGGGCTCGGGCGCCAACGTGAATGCCTTCTTCGGCATCATGACCTCGATCATCTCCATCCCCACCGGGGTGAAGCTGTTCAACTGGCTGTTCACCATGTACCGCGGCCGTATCCGCTACCACTCCTCGACGATGTGGACGATCGGCTTCATGGTTACCTTCGCGCTGGGTGGCATGACCGGCGTGATGCTGGCCATCCCGGGTGCGGACTTCGTGCTGCACAACAGCCTGTTCCTGATCGCGCACTTCCATAACGTGATCATCGGCGGCGTGGTGTTCGGCTGCCTGGCCGGGATCACCTTCTGGTTCCCGAAGGCGTTCGGCTTCACCCTCAATGAGCGCTGGGGCAAGATCTCGTTCTGGTGCTGGCTGGTGGGCTTCTATCTGGCCTTCATGCCGCTGTACGTGCTCGGCTTCAAGGGCATGACCCGGCGCATGAACCACTACGCGGTGGAAGGCTGGCAGCCCTGGTTGATCGTGGCCGCCATCGGCGCGCTGGTCATTGCCGCCGGCATCGCAGCCATGTTCATCCAGTTCTACGTGAGCGTGCGCGACCGCAAGGCCAACCTGGACCTGACCGGCGACCCGTGGAACGCGCGCAGCCTGGAATGGGCCACGTCCTCGCCGCCGCCGTTCTACAACTTCGCCAGGACGCCGGTCATCACCTCGCTGGAGCAGCATTGGGACGACAAGCAGCGCGGCACTGCGTGGCAGCGCCCGGACCATTACGAGGACATCCATATGCCGCGCAACACTGGCGCCGGGGTGGTGATCTCGGTGTTCAGCCTGGTGCTGTGCTTTGCCCTGGTCTGGCACATGTGGGCGCTGGCGGCGATTGGCCTGGTCGGTGTGATCGCCACCTTCGTGCTGCGCTCCTACGACCGTGACGTGGACTATTACGTGCCCGCCGCCGAGGTGAAGCGCATCGAAGACGCGCATTTCGCGCAGATGGAAGGAGCCATGGCATGAGCGGCGATACCTTGACCGCTGCTTCGCAGCACGGGCAGCTCGCGGCCGGTCACCATGACCACGCCCACGAGCACCACGACGACGGCAGCAAGACCGTCGTCGGGTTCTGGATGTACCTGATGGGCGACTGCCTGATCTTCGCGGTGTTGTTTGCCACCTTCGGGGTGCTGCTCAACGGCACCGCCGACGGCCCATCGGGCAAGGAGCTGTTCAAGCTGGGCTTCGTGTTGTCCGAAACAGTGGTGCTGCTGCTGAGCAGCTTCACCTTCGGCCTGGCAATGCTGGGGCTGCAGGCCAACAAGCGCAACCAGGTGGTCGGCTGGCTGGCCACCACCGGGCTGCTCGGTGCGGTGTTCATCGGCATGGAGCTGTATGAGTTCGCCGAGCTGATCCATGAAGGCGCCACCCCGGACGTGAGCGCCTACCTGTCGGCGTACTTCACCCTGGTGGCCACCCATGGCCTGCACGTCACCTTCGGCCTGCTGTGGCTGGCGATCATGATCCACCAGGTGCTGAAGTTCGGGCTGGACGGCATCGTCCGCCGCCGCCTGGCCTGCCTGAGCCTGTTCTGGCACTTCCTGGACCTGATCTGGATCTGTGTCTTCACCTTCGTCTACCTGCGGGAGTTCGTATGAGCCCGAGCGCTTCTGAAACCGATCACGGTGGCGGCCACGCCACCCTCAAGGGCTACATCATCGGCCTGCTGCTGTGCCTGGTGCTCACCGGTGCCTCGTTCGGCGTGATGATGGGCGGGTGGGTGCCGCAGCCGCTGCGCCTGACCGCCATCGTGGTGCTGTGCGTGGTGCAGCTGGTAGCGCAGCTGGTGCTGTTCCTGCACATCGGCGCGGGCCGCAGCCAGCGCGAGAACACCGGCATCTTCCTGTGCACGGCATTCCTGATCGCCATTGTCGTCGCCGGGTCGTTGTGGGTCATGCACAACGCGACCCAGAACATGATGCCGATGCAGGTATAAGCAGGGTCATGGTCCAACGTGCGTGCTGCCTTGGCCTGGCCGCCGTGATGGGACTGGCCGCGTCGCCGCCGGCAACCGCCGCCGGACGCGACAGCACATCGGTGGTGGCCAGCGAAGCCTGGGTGCGGTTGCCGCCGCCCGCCGCGGCCGTGGCAGCCGGCTACGTGGAACTGCACAACGGCGGCGCCGCCAACCGACTGGTGGCGGCCAGCGCGGCCGGCTTCGGCCAGGTGCAGATCCATGCGATGCGCATGGACGGCGAGGTCATGCGCATGCAGGCACTGCCCGACGGCCTGCCGCTGCCGGCAGGGAAGATCACCTCGCTGCGGCCCGGCGGCTACCACCTGATGCTGATGATGCCCAAGCGCCCGCTGCAGGAGGGCCAGCACGTGCGGGTGCGCCTGCAGTTCGCCCATGGCGACGCGCTGCCCGTGGCGTTCGTGGTGCGCGATGGCATGGGTGGGCCCACCAGCCAACACGGAGCCAACCGGTGATGCGCGGCGCGCTGGCGGCGTTGCTGGGCGGCCTGCTGCTGGCCGGCTGCGGCAGCGCGGACGCGCCGATCATGGGCCAGGCCGCCTTGGATGCGGTGGCATTGCAGGCCAGTGATGGGCGCACCCTTTCAATCGGGGACCTGCGTGGCAAGCCGACGTTGCTGTTCTTCCGCTTCACCCACTGCCCGGAAGTGTGTCCGTTGAGCCTGCTCAAGGCGGTGCAGCTCAAGCGCCGTCTCGGGCCGGTCGGGGAGTCGCTGCAGGTGGTAATCGTGACCATCGATCCGCGGCGCGATACGCCCGCCCATCTGCGCGAGTACCTGGCCGCATTCGATCCGACGTTCATCGGCCTGAGCGGCGATGACGCCGGCACCCGTGCCATCGCCGAAAGCCTGCGGGTCAGCTACCGGCAGGTGGGCGAGGGCGATGCGGCAACCTTCGAACATACCGCGTCGTGGTTCCTGCTGGGCGCCGATGGCACGTTGCAGGACGTTCTGGGCTATGCGCTCACCGATGCGGAGATGGACGCGCGGCTGCGCGCGAAACTGACGGTGCCCGGCGCGTGAGCCGCCGGGAGTGAGCACTGCCGGAGCCACAACGCCACGCAGCGATGCCGTGCTGTTGCTGGCATCGGCCGGCTGCGCACTGACGGTGCTGGACACCAACGTGGTCGGGTTGGTGCTGCCCACCATCGCACGCGACCTGTCGGCGTCGTTCGCGGACATCGAGTGGGTGGTCAGCGCCTACGTGCTGTGCTTTGCCTCGCTGCTGCTGCCGGCCGGCACCCTGGCCGACCGCATCGGTCGGCGGCGCTTGTATCTGATCGGCCTGGGGCTGTTCGCGCTCACCTCGGTGGCCTGCGGGTTGGCAGCGCAGGCGGGTGCGCTGTACCTGCCGCGGGCGGGGCAGGGTGCGGCGGCGGCGTTCATGCTGGCCCCGGCGCTGTCGCTGATCGGCCATGCCCACCAGGACCCTGTGCGACGCGCACGGGCCTGGGCGATATGGGGCGCGATCATGGGCCTGACCATGGTGCTGGCCCCGTTGATCGGCGGCACGATTGCCACCTGGTTGGGCTGGCGGTGGGCCTTCCACATCAATCTGCCGTTGTGCCTGCTGCTGGCGGCAATGAGCGGGCGCTTCGTGCCCGAATCGCGCGACCCCGTGCGCCGTCGCATCGATGTGGCCGGTGTGGTGCTGTTTGCCGGCAGCATGCTGTCGTGGACGTGGGCACTGATCCGCGGCCCGGTGCAAGGCTGGACCAGCATCGCCGTACTGCCGTGGCTGGTGTCCGGCGTGACGCTGGGAGCGGCCTTCATCCGCGTTGAACAGTGCCGCGCCCAGCCGATGCTGGACCTGCGCCTGTTCCGGATACCGGCGCTGGTGGGTGCGGTGATCGCGATGTTCGCCTACGCCGCCGCGGTACAGGTGATGGCCTCGCTGCTGCCGTTGCTGCTGCAGAACGTGCGCGGCGACAGCGTGCTGCGGGCCGGCGTGCACATGCTGCCGTTCGCGCTGGCGATGCTGCTGCTGCCGTTCCTTGGCCGGCGTCTGGGTGCGCACTGGGACTCGGGAAAGATCCTTGCGCTGGGGTTGGGCATGGCCGTGCTCGGCAACCTGGGTATCGCGCTGTCGCTCTGGCAGCACAGCGGGCCGGGGCTGTTGGTGGCCATGGCGGTGCTGGGCAGTGGCGGCGGCCTGCTCAACGGTGAAACGCAGAAGGCGATCATGAGCGTGATTCCCCCGGACCGCGCCGGCATGGGCTCGGGCATCAGTACCACCGCGCGCTTCTCCGGCATCCTGATCGGGTTTGCGACGTTGGGGGCGGTGCTGTCCAGCCATGTGCGGGCCGCAGCCGAAGCCCGCCTGGCGGCGGCCGGCCACCCGGTCTCGCCGGCGTTGCTGGAACGAGTGGTGGTGGGCGAGCTGTCCACCTCGGCGGATGCGCTGGGTGTACTGGCACGCGGGGCCTATGCGCAGGGCGCCGGCTACGCGTTCGTCGCCGCCGCATTGATGGCCCTGTTGGCGATGCTGGCGACGGCGTGGTTGATGCGCGTGCCGCCCCGCTGACCCCGGGCGGCAGCGCCGCAGACACGGCACGTGCGGTCAGGGCGCCACCGCGCGCAGCGCCCAGCATGCCGCCCCGAATGCCACGCGGTCGCCCTGCACGAACGGCGCGAAGGCCTCCACTACCACCTGCAGCACCTGCGCACGCAGCGCTGCGTCGATCCGCGGGTCGCGCAGCACGCCGCCCACCGGCCCCAGCAACGACACGTAGCGCTGCAGGTCGGCGGTGCGGATGCTGCAGACCTCGTCCACCGCGGTCACGTCGATGTCGCGCCAGCCACTGTCGGCCAGGATGTCGCGCACCCGCTGGCGATTTACAAAGGCGAACTGCCCCGGGCCATCAGCCGTGCGCGGGGGCAGCGCCAGCAAGGGCGCGGCGGCGCGTTCGGCAGTGGTCATGAACGGGTTCTCGGCGGCACTGCGCCAGGCCAGCGCGTGCAACGTGCCGCCGCTGCGCGTGGCCCGACGCAGGTTGGCGAACGCCTGCACCGGGTCGTCGAAGAACATCACCCCGAAGCGCGAGACGATGCGATCCAGGCGGGCCGGCGCAAAGCGGTGCCGCTGCGCATCGCCCGCCGCGAAGTCGATCTGCAGACCCGCCGCGGCGGCGCGTTCCACCGCACGGGCGATCATCGGCGCGGAGATGTCCACGCCACTGCAGTGGCCGCCTTCGCCGAGCCGGGCGGCGATGGCCAGACACACCGCACCGGTGCCGCAGCCCACGTCCAGTACCTGTGCGGGCTGGTCTGCCGGAACAGCCCCGGCAAGCTGTTCGGCCAGCGGCGCGAACATGCCGTCCAGCAGCGCTTGTGCCTCCACCCATACCTCGCCGGAGGGGCCGTTCCAAAGGGCGTGTTGGGAGGTGTCGGTCATGACGGTCTCGATCTGGGCTTGCCAGCAGGGGAGGGAGCCCGCACTCTGGCACTTCAAGTGCACTTGAGGTCAAGCGATGCGTGAGCTGGATATCGCCGAGGTGGCCCGCCGCTCAGGCCTGGCTGCATCGGCACTGCGCTACTACGAAGCGACGGGCCTGATCCGGCCGATTGGTCGGCATGGCCTGCGCCGCGTGTATGCCGATGCGGTGCTGGAGCAGTTGGCGTTGATCACGCTGGGGCGCACAGCGGGACTGTCGCTGCAGGAGATCGGCACGATGCTGGCGGTCGAGGATGGCACCGGCATCGATCGCACGCGGCTGGCGGCCAAGGCCGATGCGCTGGACCTGCGCATCGCGCGCATGACCGTGATGCGTGACGGGTTGAGGCACGCGGCGGCGTGCCGTGCCCCCAGTCATCTGGAGTGCCCGCGCTTTCGCGCACTGATGCGGCTCAACCGGCCACCGTGTCCACCAGCAGCTTCACGTTGAGCACCAGGATGATCGCGGCGATCACCCACGACAGCGCGATCAGCCAGCGCGGCGCCACCAGCGCGCCCATCTTGGCCTTGTCCGAGACGAACCGCACCAGCGGAATCACCGCGAAGGGCAACTGCATCGACAGCAGCACCTGGCTGAGCACCAGCAGTCGCGCGGTGCCCTGTTCGCCGTAGATCGCGGTGACGATCACCACCGGCACGATCGCGATGCCGCGGGTGATCAGGCGGCGTGCCCACGGGGCGATGCGCAGGCGCAGGAAGCCCTCCATCACGATCTGCCCGGCCAGCGTGGCGGTCACCGTGGAGTTGATGCCGGAGGCGAGCAGGGCGACCGCGAACAGGGTCGAGGCCAGCCCCACGCCGAGCATGGGCGCCAACAGTTCGTAGGCCTGCTCGATCTCCTGCACGTCGGTGCGCCCGTGCGCGTGGAAGACCGCTGCGGCCAGGATCAGGATCGAGGCATTGATGAACAGCGCCAGCATCAAGGCGATGGTGCTGTCGGTCACTGCCCAGCGCAGCGCGCTGCGACGGCCGGGGTCGGTGCGCGGGTAGGCACGGGTCTGCACGATGGACGAATGCAGGTACAGGTTGTGCGGCATCACCGTGGCGCCGATGATCCCGATGGCCAGGTACAGGGCATGCGGGTTGGTGACCACCTCGGCGCGGGGAATGAAGCCGCCGAGCACGGCCTGCAGCGGCGGCGCGGCGAAGGCGATCTGGATCGCGAAGCACGCAAAGATCACCAGCAGCAGCGCGATCACGAACGCTTCCAGCGCACGGAAGCCACGGTTCATCAGCCACAGCACCAGCACCACGTCGATGGCGGTGATGATCGCCCCGGCCAGCAGCGGAATGCCGAACAACAACTTCAGCGCGATGGCCGTGCCGATTACTTCGGCCAGGTCGCAGGCGATGATCGCGATTTCGCAGAGCAGCCACAAGCCCAGGGTGACCGGGCGCGAGTAGTGGTCGCGGCAGGCCTGGGCGAGGTCAAGCCCGGTGGCGATGCCGAGCCGCGCCGACAGCCCCTGCAGCACGATGGCCATCAGGTTGGACAGCAGGATCACCGACAGCAGCAGGTAGCCGAACCGGGCGCCGCCGGCGATGTCGGTAGCCCAGTTGCCCGGGTCCATGTAGCCCACCGACACCATGTAACCCGGTCCCAGGAAGGCCAGCAGCCGGAACCACCAGTGCCCGCCGCGGGGGACGGCGACGCTGGCGTTCATGCCGCCCAGGCTGGGGCTGTGGCCGTCCGAGGAAGGCCAGGCAGAAGCAGTGTCCGGGCGGCGTTGGATGTCCACGGCCTCAATATAGCAGAGGCTATGTTAGTAAGGCTTTGCAATTTCCGGCCATGCCATGACGGCCGCCGGCCACGCCTCAATGAGGGGGTGGAGGCGGGATGCGCATGCCGTGGGTGTGCGGCAGGCAGGCCTTCATCGCATCGATGAAGGCCCGCAGCCGACTCGGAATCTGCCGGGCAGACGGGTACACCAGGTGCACGGGCAGCGGCGGTGCTTCGCGCTCGGGCAGCAGGCGCAGCAACCGGCCCGTGCGCAGCTCATCGCTCACCAGCCACGCCGACACCACCGCCGCGCCCAATCCGGCCAGCGCCGCCTGGCGCACCACGAACAGGTTGTCGGTGAGCAGCCGCGGCTGGATGTCGACCTGCAGCGCCGGACCACCATCGGCCGCCAGCAGGGTGACGCGCTCGCGGTAGTACGTGGTCAGCGCGATCCATGGCAGCGTGCCCGGCAACGCCGGGTCGCGCACATCGGCCGTGCCGACCAGGGACGGCGCGGCCACCGCGATACGCGGCACTTCGGCGAGCGGCACCGCGACCAGGTGCGGGGCGTCCACTGTCCCCACCCGGATCGCGCAGTCGATGCCCTCGGCGATGAAGTCGGGATGGCGGTCTTCCAGCATCCAGTCCAGGGTGACCTGCGGATAGCGCGCCAGGAACTGCAGCATCGGCTCCAGCAACTGGGCCTGCCCGAAGGCGTGCGGCACCACCACGCGCAGGCGCCCGCGCGGCACGTCCACTTCGCCACGCAGGTCGGCCTGGATCGCCTCCCAGTCGGCAACCAGCGATTGCGCATGCACGAAGCAGCGTTGGCCGTCGTCGGTCAGCGTCATGCGGTGGGTGGATCGTTTGAGCAACTGCAGGCCGAACAGCCGCTCCAGCGCCTGCAGACGGCGGCTCACGGTGGGCTGGGTGGTGCCCAGCTGCACGGCAGCTGCCGACAGGCTGCCACTTTCAACGATGCGCACGAAGGTGCGCAGCAGGTCGATCCGGTCGGCACCGGCGGCGCTGGTGGGGATGGTCATGCGGGGTGCGTATAGGCGATATGTGCGCCAGCCTACTACAAGGGCGGATCTTCAGGGCCGATGCTGGCGCCATCGTCTTCCCCGCTTGGAACTGCTCATGTCCGGTACGCATATCCCTGCCGTGGCACCCGCCACGCACGCCGTTGCGCCACGCCTGATCCTGGCCATGGCGGCCGGGGCCGGCTTCTCGGTCGCCTCGATCTACTACAGCCAGCCGATGCTCGGGGTGATCGGCCCAGACCTCGGCGCCGCGCCCGCCGCCACCGGCATGGTGCCCACGCTGACCCAGCTCGGCTACGCGCTGGGGATCCTGCTGCTGGCCCCGCTGGGCGACCGCTTCGACCGGCGCCAGCTGATCCTGGCCAAGGCCGTGTTGCTGGCGCTGATGCTGGCCGGGGCCGCGCTCGCCGGCAGCCTGCCGACCCTGCTGCTGGCCAGCCTGCTGATCGGCGTGACCGCGACCATGGCCCAGGACGTGGTGCCCGCCGCGGCCAGCCTGGCACCGGCGGCCGAGCGCGGCAGCGTGGTCGGCAAGGTAATGACCGGGTTGCTGCTGGGCATCCTGCTCTCACGTGTGGCCAGCGGACTGGTCGCGCAGTGGCTGGGGTGGCGCAGCATGTTCGCCCTGGCGGCGGTCTCGGTGGTGCTCATCGCCCTGGCACTGGCGCGCGCGTTGCCGCGGTTCGCGCCCACCACCACGTTGGGCTACCCGGCACTGCTATGCTCGCTGGTGGCCTTGTGGCGCGGGCAACCGGCGCTGCGTCGGGCGGTGTTCGCGCAGGGGCTGCTGGCAGTGGGGTTCAGCGCGTTCTGGTCGACGCTGGCGCTGATGCTGCACAGCCGCTACCAGGTGGGCAGCGCCGTGGCCGGCGCATTCGGCATCGCCGGCGCCGCCGGTGCGCTGGCCGCGCCCCTGGCCGGGCGCTGGACCGACCGGCTCGGCAGCCATGCGGTGGCACGTATCGCGATCCTGGTGGCGCTGGCGGGCTTTGCGATGCTGTTGCTGGAGGCATGGCTGCCACGTGCGGCGATCCTGCCGCTGTTGGCGGTCAGTGCGGTGGTGTTCGATTTCGGATTCCAGTCGGCGTTGGTGTCGCACCAGACGCTGGTCTACGGCCTGGTGCCGGAGGCACGCAGCCGGCTCAACGCGCTGCTGTTCACCGGGGTGTTCCTGGGCATGGCCAGCGGCGGCGCGCTCGGCAGCCTGGCACTCGCGCACTGGGGCTGGACCGGCGTGGCGTTGCTGGCCACCGCTGCGGCGGCGCTGAGCCTGGTGGTGCGCCGCCGCTGAGCGGCGCGGCGGTCAGCCGTCGCCATCGGCCTGGGCATCGTCCAGGCTGATGATGCCGCGCTTGAGTGCCTGGGTCAGGGCATGGGTACGGTCGCGCGCGCCCAGCTTCTCCATGAGGTTCTTCATGTGCGCCTTCACCGTCTGCTCGGAGATCCGCATCTGCTCGCCGATCGCCTTGTTCGAACGTCCGGCGGCCACGTGGCCCAGCACTTCGGTTTCGCGCGGGGACAGGCTGTCTTCGACCACGTGCGCGGCGATGCTGGCCGCCAGCGTGGCGGGGATGCCGGCCCGGCGACCGCCATGCACGGTGCGGATGGTGTCGATGAGCTCGTGGCGCAGCATGTCCTTGAGCAGGTACCCGCTGGCGCCCGCCTGCAGGGCGCGCACTGCCCGCACGTCGCCGCGGTAGGTGGTGAGCACGATGATGCGTGCGCGCGGGTCGTGGCGGCGGATCCGGGTGATGGCGTCCACACCGTCCACGCGCGGCAGCTGCAGGTCCATCAGCACCACGTCCGGGCGCAGCGCCAGGTACTGGGCAACCGCTTCCTCGCCGTCGGCCGCTTCGCCCACCAGCCGCATATCGGGCTGCATGCCAAGCAGTGCGGCCAGGCCGTTGCGCAGCAGGGGGTGGTCATCGACAACAAGCACGCCGATGGGGGCAGGGGACAGGGTCATGCGGACTCTCCAGTGAAACGCGGCCAACGCCAGCGGCGCGGCGAACGGCGGTAGATGCGGTGGCGCGGCAGGAACAGTTCCACTTCGGTGCCCAGCCCCGGGCGTGACCACAAGCGCAGGCGGGCACCCAGGCGTTCGGCGCGTTCGCGCATGCCCACCAGTCCCCAGTGGCCTTCGGCCATGGTCTCGGGCAGGCCGCGCCCATCGTCGCGCACATGCAGGCGCAACCCGCGCATGCCGTAACCCAGTTCGATCTCGATGGCGCCGGCGTGGGCATGCTGCAGGGCATTCAACAGCGCCTCGCGACCGATCAGGTACACCTCTTCGGCCGCTGCGCGCCGCAACGGGAGCGGGGCGCCTTCCACGTTGAGGCGCAGCGCCGGGCTGCTGGCATCGCTGGCGCGTTCGCCGTACACCTGCACCAGTGGCGCACCGAGGTCCTGGTAGCCGTCGCTGTCGTCGCGCAGCGCGCTGACCCGGTCCCGGCCTTCGGCCAGCGCGCTTTCTGCCTGCTGCATGGCCGCTTCCAATGCGGCCCTGACCGGCGGCGGGGTGTGGCTGGCCTGGCTGACCGCATGCAGGCGCAGGATCAAGCCCTGGGTGCCCTGCAGCAACGTGTCGTGCAGTTCACGCGCGATACGCTCGCGTTCGGCGTGACGCTCCTGCAGCCGCGCACGCACCAGCTGGGTCAGGCGACGGCTGCGCAGGCGCATGGCCAGCAGGATCAGGGCCAGCAGCAACACCACGCAGGCGGCGTTGAACCACAGCGTCTGGTACCACATCGGCGCGATGTGGAAACTGCGGGTCGCGGCCACAGGGCTCCACACCATGTCCTGGTTGGCTGCGATCACCTCGAAACGATAGCGACCCGGGGGCAGATTGGTATAGAACGCGCGGATGAGTGTGCCCGCGTCCTGCCAATGGTCATCCAGCCCGATCAACCGGTAGCGGTAGCGGGTGCGTTCGGGCCGGCTCAACGCCAGGGCCAGGTAGTCGATCTGCAGCTGGGCGGTGCCTGCGGGCAACACCATCCCGTCGCGCAGTGGCTGCTGCGTCTGCCCATGGGACACGTCGCCGATACGCGGCTGCAGGGCAGCACCGGCGCGCTGCGCCACGCCGGTGTCGATCCACGCCAGCCCCTGGTTGGTGGACAACCAGAGCAGGCCATCGGCCGCCAGCATCGCGCTGGGCATCGGGGTGGTCTGCACGGCGATGCCCGGCATGCCGTCGCCACGGTCGAACAGCCGTGGTTCCACCGGCCTGCCGTGCAGTACCGCCTGCTCCAGGGTCGACGCGTCGATCCGCAGCAGGCCGCGGCTGCCGTTGAACCAGTAGTAAGCCGTGCGGTCGCGGACGATGCCGGTGATGCCCTCCAGCAGGCCGGGGGTGTCGGTCTGGGCCGCATGGAAGCGGTCGTCGTCGCCAAGCAGGGCCAGCCCGTTCTCACCCGCCACCCAGATCCGCGTGCCGATCATGGCAGTGGCGGTGATCGGCCCCACCTGCAGGCCATCGGCGCGGGTGTAATGCCGCCACGCCTGCTGGCGACGTACGCGCAGCTCGCCGTCGGGATAGCCCATCAACACGGCCCCGGCCGGGCCGGCCGCCAACGTGGTGCAGGCGTGTCCCGGCAGCGCCGGATCGCTGTCCCAGCGGCCGCGAAGGTAGTGCATCACGCGCTGGTCGCCAAAGCAGAACCACGCTTCGTCGTGACCCAGCGGCAGCACCGCGCGCAGTTCGCGCGGGGCGGGAACTCCTGGCGGATGCAGTTCGTGCGGCTGGCCATCGCGTATCAGCAGTAGCGCCTCCCAATCGACCACCCACAGCGGTTGGTCGCTGGCGAGCGCGGCGCGGTGCAGGTCGGTCGACGGCGCCTGCAGCAGCGTACGGCGCAATGCCATGGGGCGCAGGTCTGCGCCGTAGGCGAACACCTGTCCGTCGGGTGCGTGGTACAGCGTGCGCAGCGGATCGGCGGGGCCCGAGAGCGCCAGGCTGCGGACCTGATGGGGGCGGAACCGGTTGAGCCCCAGGTTGGTGCCGACCCACAGCGTGCCTTCGCGATCGGCCAGCACCGGCACCGCCGTGGTCGACGCCAGTCCCTGGGCTGCATCGAAGCGCTCGACCGGGGCGGCGGCCGATGCGGTGACATCCAGGCGGAAGATACCGCCGCTGTCGACCAGACTGCCCCACAGGCTGCCATCGGCGGCGAACCGGATCCGCTTGGCCAGCAATGTGGGCCGACGCAGCGCGTCGCGTTCTGTGGCGGGCAGCAGGCCGCGCGCATCCGCCACTGGCATGACGCCGCGTCGGCGATCGGCCAGCCACACCTGCCCGTTGTCGCGCAGGGCCAGCGATGAAAACGGTGCAACCGGAAGCGCCAGCGGTTCGAAGCGCGCGGCGTTCGCCGGCAGTCGCCATAATCGCCCGGCGGCGATCACCCACAGCGTCCCCGTCTGATCGCGCAGCAGCCACTGGGCCGGTACGCCGGGCGGCGCCAGTAAAGCGCTGGCGCGCCCCCTCGCGATTGCACCGGTGTGCCCGATCATCGGGGGCCATGCCACCGCCTTAACCGGTAACCGCGTATCGTCAGCGCTCTTTGAGTTGGAGTGGATGCATGCGTTGGATCGTGTTGTTGGCCGCATTGGCCCTGCCGGTGGTGTCGTGGTTCTCGCAATCCGGCGCATTCGGCCCGACCAATGGCGCGATTTCCGACCGCTATCCGACCCTGTTGGTGGCTGCGGGCTACGCGTTTGCGATCTGGGGCGTGATCTTCCTGTGGGACGTGATCTTCGGGCTGTGGCAGCTGCGTCGGCGCCGCCCGGACCTGCCCGGCGTACGTGGATGGGCGGCGGCCGGCTTCGCGCTGACAGCGGCATGGATGCCGGTGTTTTCCAACCAGTGGTTCCTGCCCGCGCTGGCAATCATCTGGGCCGCGCTGGTGTGCCTGCTGATGGCCGCCGTGCGTGCCGCGCCCACCGACGCCACCGCCGGCCAGCGCGCCTGGGCGGCGTACCCGCTGGCCTTGCATGCCGGCTGGCTGACGATGGCGGCCTTCCTCAATACGGCCCAGGTGATCGTGGCCTACCAGTGGTTGCCCACCGGCGACATGTTCGGCTGGAGCGTGGTGCTGCTGGCCCTGGCGACGCTGCTGGCCTGGGCAATGAACCAGCGCCTGCGCGGGCATTTCGCCTATCCGGCTGCCGTGGTGTGGGCGCTGGTGGGTGTGTACGTGAAGCAGTCCGGCTGGCGCCTGCCGGGCGCCGATACGGTGTCGGTGCTGGCGCTGGCGGTGGCCGCGCTGCTGGTGCTGCAGACGCTGATGCTGCGCACGCGGGCGTGGCGTCATCCGACTGTGCCGGTGGTGGCCGCGCACCGCCATCGGCGCTGAGGCCACGCACCTCCGGGCACCGTGTGTGCCCATGCAGGGCCGGGTGCTGCCCGGCAATCCCCCATTGAACTGGCAACAGGAGAATTCCCATGCGCGTTGCGTTGCATGACACCTTTGGCGATCCCACCGTGGTGCTGCACGGTGGTGAGGTACCCACCCCGGAACCGGGCGCGGGCGAGGTGCGTATCCGCACCGTGCTGGCCCCCATCCACAACCATGACCTGTGGACCGTACGCGGCAGGTACGGCTACAAGCCGACGTTGCCGGCCGTCGGCGGCAGTGAAGCGACCGGCGTGATCGACGCGCTGGGCGAAGGCGTGCAGGGCCTGACGGTAGGCCAGCGGGTCAGCGCCGCGTCGGTGCATGGCACCTGGGCCGAGCAGTTCATCGCACCGGCGAAGATGGTCATTCCGATGCCGGACGCGATCGACGATGAAACCGCGGCGCAGCTGATTGCGATGCCGCTGAGCGCGCTGATGCTGCTGGAGTTCCTGCAGGTGCGCGAGGGCCAGTGGATCCTGCAGAACGCGGCCAATGGCGCAGTCGGAAAGGCGCTGGCGATGCTGTCCAAGGCGCGCGGCGTGCACTGCGTGAACCTGGTGCGGCGCGATGCCGGCGTGGCGGAAATGGAGGCGCTGGGCATCGACAACACGATTTCCACCGCGCAGTCGGACTGGATGGCGCAGGTGCAGGCGCGGGTGGCCGGCGGCTCGATCGCCGCGGCGGTGGACTCGGTGGGCGGGCGTGCCAGCAGCGAGCTGATGACCCTGCTGGGCGACGGCGGCACGCTGGTATCGTTCGGCTCGATGACCGGCGAGCCGATGCAGCTCAACTCGGGCGACGTGATCTTCAAGCAGGCCACGGTGAAGGGGTTCTGGGGCAGCAAGGTGAGCCAGGCGATGGCGCCGGACGACAAGCGCCGGCTGGTGGGTGAGCTGCTGCAGTTGGCCGCACGCGGGGGGCTGAGCCTGCCGGTGGACGATGTGTTCGGGCTGGATGAGGTGGCGGCTGCTGCCGCTGCGAGTCTGGAACCGGGCCGCAACGGCAAGGTGCTGCTGCGCCCCTGAGGGCCGGATGGGTAGAGCCGACCGTTGGTCGGCTGTTCCGGGTCGGGCACCGCGACAGCCGACCAACGGTCGGCTCTACCGGGATTGTGGCAGCCGACCAACGGTCGGCTCTACCGGGATTGTGGCAGCCGACCAACGGTCGGCTCTACCGGGCTGCGCGTAACGCTTCTATCACCACGCGCATCGCGCTGGAGGATTGGCGGCGGCTGGGGTAGTAGGCGTAATAGCCGTCAAACACGTCGCACCAGTCGTCCATGACGCGGCGCAGGCGACCCGCCTGGACGTGCTCCAGCACCATGTCTTCGGGCAGGTAGGCCAGGCCGGCGCCGGCCAGGGTCGCGCGCAACATGGCGCTGCTGCCGTTGAACGTCCATTGCCCGTCCACGCGCACGTTGGCTTCCTGGCCGTCTTTCTGCAGGTCCCACACCATCAGTCCGCCGTGGGTAGGCAGGCGCAGCCCGATGCAGTTGTGCGCGGCCAGATCCGCCGGTGCTTGCGGCGCGACGTGATGGACGAAGTAGGCCGGGCTGGCCACGATCGCCATGCGCTGCGGGCCGCTGATCGGCACGGCGATCATGTCGTTGGCCACGCGTCTCCCCAGGCGGATGCCGATGTCGTACCGTTGCGCCACGATGTCGGCCAGACCGTAGTCGACGGTGAGCTCCACGTGCAGGTCGGGGTAGGCCGGCAGTATCGCGCTCAGCCGTGGCCAGACGATGCTGTTGGCCGCGTGTTCGGCGGTAGTGATGCGGATGGTGCCGGCGGGATGGTCGCGGTAGTCGCTGATGGCCACCAGCTCGGCCTCGATCTCCTGCATGCGCGGGGCCACGGTGTCGTACAGGCGTTCACCGGCCTCGGTCATCGACACGCTGCGGGTGGTGCGGGTGAGCAGGCGCACGCCGAGGCGCTCTTCCAGGCCCCGCACGGTGTGGCTGAGCGCGGACTGCGAGACGCCGAGCTGCGCGGCGGCGCGGGTGAAGCTGCGCTCGCGGGCCACGGCGTCGAAGACCTGGAGGTCGTTGAAATTCTCGCGGGCCATCGGCGGCGTCCGGCAGGCATGTGATTCATGCCTGGTCATGATGAGTCCGGGTCACTGGTGAGTACAAGGCGTCAACGGGTGATGATTGATGAGCGATGTTCATCGCTGCATGCACGTCGCGGTAGGCAATGGCGAGGGCGGCAGGGACTACAGTGGGGCGGTCCGTCTTCCACATCGAGGAGTTCCGCATGAACCTGTTGAGCAGCACGCTGCTGTCGATGGTGGCCGCCACCTCGCCGGCCGACCCGGCCCCGATCGAGATCGCCCGCGCTGGAAACACCCCATCGGCGGCCGGCCCGGCCGACTACTTCACCGGCACAGTGCGTATCGATGCACCGTTCCAGCGCGCCGCACCGGCCCGGCGTGGGGGGCGCCACGGTGACCTTCGAGCCCGGCGCGCGCACGGCCTGGCACACCCATCCGCTTGGTCAGACCCTGATCGTCACCGCCGGGGTAGGCAGCGTGCAGGAGTGGGGCAAACCGGTGCAGGAGATCCGGCCCGGCGACGTCGTGTGGATTGCGCCGGGGGTAAAGCACTGGCACGGTGCCAAGGCGACGGTGGCCATGACCCATATCGCCCTCGCCGAAGCAGTCGACGGCTCACCGGTGACTTGGATGGAGCAGGTCAGCGAGGCGCAGTACCCCGGCGGGTGACATCGCGCGCGACGGACGTTAATGTAACTATGCTCGTTACATGAAATAAGGTGCGCCCGATGGATGCCTACGCCGACCCCGATGCCGTGGCGCGCTACGCAGAACGCCCACCCCGGCTGGTGCCGGGGTTCGCCGACCTGCAGCGAATGTGCACGCAGCTGCTGGCCGAATCCGCGCCGGCCGATGCACGCGTGCTGGTGTTGGGCGCCGGCGGCGGCCTGGAGCTGCGTACCTTCGCGCAGGCGCAGCCGCACTGGCGTTTCGACGGTGTGGATCCGTCGGACGCGATGTTGGCGCTGGCGGCGCGCACGATGGGCGAGGATACGCGTCGCGCGCACCTGCACCACGGCTATATTGACGTGGCGCCCGACGGGCAGTTCGATGCGGCGGCCTGCCTGCTCACCCTGCATTTCGTGCCGCCGCAGGAACGCGTGTGGACCCTGGCGGCGCTGCATCGGCGGTTGCGCCCGGGCGCGCCGCTGGTGGTAGCGCACATGAGCTTCGACCAGCACGACGGCGCGCGTGCGCGCTGGCTGCAACGCTACGCCGACTTCGCGGTGTCCTCCGGCATCGCGCCGGAGCAGGCCGAACACGGGCGCGCCGCCGTGGCCGAGCACGTGCATATCCTGTCGCCGGCGCAGGACGAGGCACTGCTGCGCGAGGCCGGTTTCAGCGGCGTCGAGAGCTTCTACCAGGGCCTGGGATTCCGCGGCTGGCGTGCGCTGGCGTGAGTGCGACGGCGCGGTCACGCCGCGATGGCTACGCTGATCGCCGGTACGTTTCAGGAGAACAGCATGGCCCAGGTTTTCATCATCGGCGCCGCCGGCAAGGTCGGCCGCCACCTGGTCGAACAATTGGCCACGCGCGGTCACCGTGCGGTGGCGCTGCATCGTCGCCCGGAGCAGGCGGACGCGTTGGCCGCGCTGGGCGGCGCACCGGTGCAGGGCGATCTGACCCACACCGATGCGCAGGCGCTGGCGGCACAGATGGCCGACAGCGAGGTGGTGGTGTTCAGCGCCGGGGCGGGCGGGGCAGGCATCGAACTGACCAACGCCATCGACGGTGCCGGGCTGGAGCTGGCCGTGCAGGCCGCCCGGCACGCCGGCATCAAACGCTTCCTGCTGGTCTCGGCATTTCCCGAGGCCGGGCGAGGCAAGGCGCTGGGCGATGGCTTCGAGAACTACATGGCGGTCAAGAAGCGAGCCGATGTGTACCTGGCCGCCAGCGACCTGGACTGGGTGATCCTGCGCCCGGGTACGCTCACCGATGCCGCCGGCCGTGGACGCGTACAGGCCGGGCTGGCCATTGCCTACGGCGAGGTGCCGCGTGCGGATGTCGCCGCGACGCTGGTGGCGTTGGTCGAACGCCCGCAGCTGAAGCACCGCATCATCGAGCTCACCGAAGGTGAGCAGCCCATCGACGCGGCACTGCAGCAGCTGCCCGCCTGATGTGGCACAGGCGACCCGGGCGGCGATGGTAAAATCGGCGTCCCGATCCACTGCACAAACGAGTACGCCATGACCGACGCCCGCTTCCATCCCATCGGCACCCCTGGCCAGCCCTGGGGCGCGGCGGAAAAGGCGCAGTGGCGTGCCCTGCAAGTGCCGCAGCGTCGCTATGCCGACGACGTGGTGACGGCGGTGGACGCCTTGCGTGCGGACTTCGACGTGGAGCAGTACGGCACGCTGGACTACGCTCCGGACGCGTACCCGTTGTTTGCCGTACGCAGCCGCAACTGGAATCCAGCGCTTCCCAGCGTGCTGGTGACCGGCGGCGTGCACGGCTACGAAACCAGTGGCGTGCAGGGCGCGCTGCAGTTCCTGGCCACGCGTGCCAAGGACTATGCCGGTCGCGTGAACGTGCTGGTGGCGCCGTGTGTGAGTCCCTGGGGCTACGAGCGCGTGCAGCGCTGGAACGCCGATGCGATCGACCCCAACCGCTCATTCGTGGCCAACAGCCCGGCGCAGGAATCGGCGGCGCTGATGGCACTGGTGGCACCGCTGCGCGCCGGCATGGTGATGCACATCGACCTGCATGAGACCACCGACAGCGACGAAACCGAGTTCCGTCCCGCGCTGGCCGCGCGCGATGGCAAGCCGTTCGAACCGGGCCTGATTCCCGACGGCTTCTACCTGGTGGACGACAGCGAGAATCCGCAGCCCGCATTCCAGACGGCGGTGAACGCAGCGGTGGAGCAGGTGACCCACATCGCCCCGGCCGATGACAACGGCGAGATCATCGGCTCGCCGGTGGTGGCCCCGGGCGTGATCGAGTACCCGCTCAAGACGCTGGGCCTGTGCGCCAGCATCACCGGTGCGACCTACACCACCACCACCGAGGTCTACCCGGACAGCCCGCGCGCCACCCCGCAGCAGTGCAACGATGCGCAGGTAGCCGCGCTCTGCGCCGCCATCGATTACGCACTCGCCCACAGGTAGTGCCGGCCGCTGGCCGACTCCAGGCGACCCCAGCGCCACGTAGTGCCGGGCTCTGCCCGGCAATCGTGGATTTCGGTGCAAAGCGCAGCGGGGCAGAGCCCCGCTCTACGGGCAATCGTGGATTTCGGTGCAAGCGCAGCGGGGCAGAGCCCCGCTCTACGCGGGTTGCGTTGAGAGAATGGCAACGTAGCGCCGGGCTCTGCCCGGCTGCCTTTCAGCGCGAAGCGCAGCGGGGCAGAGCTCCGCTCTACGGGGTGCGGTGCAGGAATTCGTCCAGCAGCCATAGCGCGGCCGGCCCGAGGGTTCCGCCCTTGCGCCACACCGCGTCGCACGCCACCAGCTTCGGCCAGCCGGGCAAGGCCAGTTCCACCAGCTGCCCGCGCCCGTAGCGGGCTACCAGGGTGCGCGACAGCTCGGCCCAGCCGAAGCCGTCTTCGGCCATCTCCAGCACCATCAGATAATCCGACGCCGACCAGCTGCGCCCACGGGCCGGGCCGCTGCGCTGATCGTCACCGCTCAGGCAGATCCGGCGATGGCCCGCCAGGTGGGATTCGTCCGCGGCATCGATCTGCGCCAGCGCATGCTGCCGCGCCACGAACACCGCCATTTCCGCGCGCAACGGCAGCGCACGCACAGTAAGGTCCGACGGGTACTGCGCCTGCTGCGGCACCAGCCCCAGATGCGCGCGGCCCCGCTGCACGACATCGAGCACGTCACTGCCTTCGGCATCCAGCCATTCCAGCTCGATGTCCGGAAAACGCTGCTCGAACCGCAGCAACAGGTGGTGGTCGGGGTTGACCTGGTAGATGTCGGAAAACACCACGGTCAGGCGGGGCTCCACCGCGTCACCCAGGCGGATGCTCAGCTGCTCCAGGCGCTCGGCAGCCGCCAGGATTTCCTGTACGTGGCCGAGCACCTTGCGGCCGTCTTCGGTGAGCACCGGATAGCGGCCGCTGCGGTCGAACAGGGTGAGGCCCAGGTCGGCCTCGAGCGTGGCGATCGCCGTACTGATCGTCGACTGCGTTTTCTTCAGGCGGCGTGCCGCGGCGGAGAAGGAGCCGAGCGCCGCCGCCTCGACGAAGGCGTGGAGGGATTCGGGGCCATAACGCATGGATATATCGCCTTTATCGATGGATTCCATCTTTGGCGTGATGGAAATGTCGATGATAATCGCCACGTCGCTCGGGTGCCATCGACCGGCTGCCTCCCGACCAACGGTGGGTACCTGCCGGACCACGTGCCGACCAGGTCGCCACCCGCATCACCCGGCCAGCAGCGACGCACGCGCATCGGCCATCCCGGTCGATGCCCCGGTGCCCGACGTTTCGTCGGTGCCCGCCGGCTGCAATCAAGGAGCTTTCCATGCACACACAGGTGCATTCGCAACCCCGTGCCCGTGGCGGCATGATAGCCTGGGCCTGCCTGACCGTGGCGATCGTCGCCGAAGTGGTCGGCACCTCGTTCATGGCCGATGCCGCCCGTCATGGCGGCTATCTGGGCTATGTCGTGATGGCCGTGGCCCTGGCCATTTCGTACTACTTCCTGGCGCTGTCGGTGCGCGCCATCGCTGTCGGTGTCGCCTATGCGGTGTGGGAAGGCCTCGGCCTGACCCTGCTGACGCTGGTCGGCCTGTTCGTGTTCAAGGACAGCCTGTCGGTGCAGCAGGTGATCGGCCTGCTGATGGCGGCGGCTGGCATCGTTTGCGTCACCCTGGGCGAGGAGCACACGGCATGAACCTCACCGCCTTTCTATTTGTGACCTGCTCGGCGCTGATCGAAATCGCCGCCAACATGATGGTCGCCAAGTCCGGCGGCTTCCGTAAGCTGGGCTGGGGCATCGCGGCCATCATGATGGTGTGGGTGGCCTTCGCGCTGCTCGGCCAGGCGGTCAAGACCCTGGATCTGGCCACCGCCTATGCGATGTGGGGCGCGATCGGCGTGATCGGCACTGCCGTCTGCGGGCGCGTGCTGTTCGGCAACCGCCTGCGTCCGATTGGCTGGATCGGCATTGCGCTGGTCACCGGCGCGGTGGCGGTGCTGCCCAGCCACTGAGGGCGCTCAACGGAACAGCTGATTCAGTGCCGCACCGGACGCGGCATCGGCGAAGCCATCGAAACGCCCTTCGTTGGCCAGCAGCGTCGAGGCCCGCATCATCCCGCCCCACGCACTGCGCGCCATCGCGCCGCCCACGCTGACCCGGCGCACGCCCATCGCGGCGATGTCCTGCAGGGTGAACGACACGGCGCTGCCCACCAGCAGGTTCACCGGCTTGGGGGCGACTGCGGCAACCACCGCCTCGATCTGCGCGCGGGTGCTGATGCCCGGCGCGTACAGGCAGTCGGCGCCGGCCGCGGCGTAGGCGCGCAGCCGGGCAATGGCATCGTCCAAGTCCGGGCGGCCGACGAAGAAATTCTCGGCGCGGCCGATCAGCAGCACGTCTTCGCCACTGCGGTCGATGGCGGCCCGCGCGGCGCGCACCCGCGGCACCGCCTCGTCCAGCGGTCGCAGCGGCGCAGCGGCATCGCCACGGGCGTCTTCAATGGACAGGCCGGCCACGCCGGTGGCGATGGCCTGTTCCACGGCGTGCTCCACTGCGGCGGGATCCGCGCCGAAGCCATCGCCGAAATCCGCATTCACCGGCAGCGGCGTGGCAGCGGCCAGGTCGCGCAGGTGGGCCAGCGTCTCCTCCCGTGAGAGCTGGCCATCCGGCTTGCCCTGGCTCCATGCCACGCCGGAACTGGTGCTGGCCAGCGCGGCAAACCCGAGCCTGTGCAGGTAGCGCGCACTGCCCACGTCCCACGGATTGGGCAACACGAAACAGCCGTCCTCATGCAGGGCGCGGAAGGCGGCGCGGCGCGGGCGGGGATCGAAGGGCAGGGTGCTCATGGCGCGGACCCGGTAGGCGATACCACGATGGTACCGCCCGCGCTGCGCCGGTCGTGCTGCAGGCGCGACTCAGGCCCGCACCCAGCGTGCGGCCACCCCGATGCCGGCCAGTGCAACGGCCACCAGGCAGAAGGCGGACACCAGGCTGCTGGCCTGCGCCACGAACCCGATGAACGCCGGGCCGGCCAGCACGCCGGCGTAGCCCAGCGTGGTGATCGCCGGAATCGCCAGGCTCTCCGGCATCGTCTTCTGGTTGCCGGCCATCGAGAACAACGCCGGCACCGTGTTGGCGCAGCCCAGCCCGATCAGCGCGTAGCCGAGCAAGGCCAGGGGCAGCAACGTGGCAAAGGTGACCAGTGCGAAACCGCCGGCCGCCACCAGGCTGCCGAGCAGGATGGCGCGGTGCCGCCCCAACGCGGCCACCACACCGTCGCCGACCAGACGGGTCACCGTCATGGCGATGGCGAACGTCATGAAGCCCAGGCCAGCATGCGACGGCGGCACGTGCTGGACCTCGTGCAGGAACACCGCGCTCCAGTCGAGCATGGCGCCCTCGGCCAGGAAGGCCACGAAACACAGCACGCCGATGCCCAGCACCACGCCGTGCGGCACGGCGAACACCGGCGCGCCAGCGGGCGCCTTGTCGCGCCGCCAGTACGGCAGCGAAAAAGCCAACAGCGCGGCCATCACCGCCGCCGCCAGCAGGCACACCAGCCACGGTGGCAGGTGCAGCGCGAGCAGCCCGGTCAGCGCCGCGGCGCCCACCGCGCCGCCGATGCTGTAGAAGGCGTGGAAGCCGGACATCATCGGCCGGCCGCTGTCACGCTCGACCATGACCGCCTGGATGTTCATCGTGCAGTCGCACGCGCCCACCCCGGCGCCGAACACGAACAGGGCCAGCCCCAGCGTCCAGGGCGAGGGGGCGATCGCCAGCAGCGGCAGGCTGGCGATCACCATCAACAGCGTGCCGATCATCACTGCACGGCATCCGTGGCGGGCGGCGAAGATGCCGGCCAGCGGCATCGCCAGCAGGGAGCCGGCACCCAGGCACAGCAGCACCAAGCCCAAGGAGCCCTCGTCAAGCCCTGTGCGGGTCTTGGCGAACGGTACCAGCGGCGCCCAGGCGGCGGTGGCGAAACCGGGCAGGAAGAAGGCGGCGCGGGTGGCGTGTTGCTCGACGCGGGTACCCGCCAGGGATGCGTGGGTCAGCGTGGACATATCCGGCTCACTCCGCAGCGGCGTGGTGGATGTCGACGCCACGGCGCGCGAACGCCTCGGCCTGCGCGGGCGGGGCATCGGCCTCCAGCACCAGCACGTCGATCCGTTCGACCGCGCCGATCCGGTGCGATGCCTGTGCGCCCAGTTTTTCGTTGCTGGCCACCACCACGCAGCGGCTGCTGGCGGCGAGCATCGCCCGCTTCAGCGCGGCCTCTTCGCCATCCACGGCCCACAGCCCGGCTTCGGCATCGACCGCACAGGTGCCGACGAAGCACACGTCCACCCGCAACGCGGCGATGGCTTCCAGCGCCTGCGCGCCGACCGCGGCGCCGATCCGCGGATCCAGTCGACCACCGATCAGCGTGACCTCGAACCCGCTGCGCGCCATCAGCAGCAGCGCGATGTCCGGGGCATTGGTGATGACCCGCAGGCCCTGGTTGTCGCGCAGGCAGGCAGCGATGGCACTGTTGGTGGAACCGGCGTCCAGCAGCACCTGCTCACCCGGGCGCACATGCAGGGCGGCTGCACGTGCGAGCGCCTGCTTCTGCTCGCGCTGCAGGGCATTGCGGTCGGCCAGTGATGGAAATTCCGGGGCCGCCGGCAGCGCGCCGCCATACACCTTGCGGCACAGGCCCTGGCTGGCCAGATCGCGCAGGTCGCGGCGGATCGAGTCTTCGGAGACGCCCATCTGCAACGCAAGCTGGGCGGAGAACACGCGCCCCTGCTCGCGCAGCAGCTGCAGGATGGTCTGTTGGCGTTCGCCGGGGAGGGCTTCGGGGTGCATGGGACGGTGCTCTGGGCGTTCGGGAGAAAATGGGAGAAACCACGCACGAACACGCAGAAAATCACCCAGTCGGACGGGTGAATATACATCACCATGCACTTACGTTGCGGGATAATGCACATATGGCGGCGTGATTGTGCACGGTGTTGCCGGTAGCTTCAGTCCGCCCGCAGTAGTTCCGGCCGGATCACCCCGGCCACCCAGTCCATGAACGCGGTCACCCGGTGGGGCAGGTGGCGGCGTTGCGCGTACAACAACGTCACCGGCATCGGTTCGGCAGCAAGCGCGGGCAGCACTTCCACCAGAGTGCCGGCGGCCAATGCCTGGCGCACCCCCAGCCGCGGCACCGAGCCGGACCCGATCGCAGCGCTGCGTGCGCTGCTGGCCATCGCCGGGCACGACCCCGACGCGCATCCCGAGCTGGACAGCCGCGCGCGCATCATGGCGTTCCTGCGCCGCGGCGACAGCGCGCTGGGCAACCTGCCCGAACCGGTGCTGGACGGCGTGGTCCGCGCGGTTACCGGCACCAACCGGTTGATCCGCGCACACCATCACGCGCCGTACCGCGGCGTGCTCAGCCATGTGCGGGCGGGCCGCGACCACGCTGCGCGGCCGTATCTGCAGGCGTCCCTCTGGGCACCGCACGCGGCCACGGTCGAGGCAATCGAGCTGCCGTTCGTGCATGCCGAACTGACCGGCCGCGATGCCGTCGCACAGATCGCCCCCTGGGTGTCGGCGCGGCTGCAGCGACGCGACCCCTTCCATACCCCTATGCCCGCACAGGAACAGCCCGAATGAAACTCACTGGATTCGACGGCACGTTGGCCGTGGTCACCGGCGCTGCCGGCGGCATCGGCGCGGCGCTGGTGCAGCAGCTGCTGGACAGCGGGTGCGTGGTGGTCGCCACGGACCTTGCAGCGCCCGCGCTGCCGACGCACCCGAACCTGCACGCCAGAGCAGTGGACGTCAGCGATGCGGGTGCCGTGGATGCGCTGGTCAGCTGGGCTGAAACAACACTGGGGCCGGTAGGCTTCGGCATTAACGTTGCCGGTGTGCTGCAGGTGGGCACGGTCGACCAGATCGACGACGCACACTGGCGCCGCGTGTTCGCGGTCAACACCGACGGCGTGTTCCACCTGTCGCGCGCCCTGGCGCGGGTGATGACGCCACGCGGGAAGGGCGCCATCGTCACCGTCAGTTCCAATGCCGCCGGCGTGCCGCGGCATGGCATGGCCGCCTATGCCGCATCGAAAGCGGCCGCCACCATGTTCACCCGCTGCCTGGGGTTGGAACTGGCCCCCCATGGCATCCGCTGCAACATCGTCGCCCCGGGCTCGACGCTGACCCCGATGCAGACCGGCATGTGGGAGGACGCCGATGGCGCACAGCGCGTGATCGAGGGCAACCTGGACACCTACAAGGCGGGTATTCCACTGCGCAAGCTGGCCAGCCCCGACGACATCGCCCAGGCGGTCATGTTCCTGCTGTCCGACCAGGCCGGCCATATCGCGATGAGCGATCTATATGTGGACGGGGGCGCCACGCTGCGCGGTTGAGAAGATGCCGCGCAATGCCCGGCTTTGGTCATGCGCTCGTTCGGATGCTCTGCAGCCGACCAACGGTCGGCTCTACCGGGCCGGGCGTGCCCGACATGTCCGGGCGCGTGCGACGTCTAGACGGTCGCACCACACCGCGGTGGCACGACAGCGCGTAGAGCCGGGCTCTGCCCGGCTGCTCTTCGCGCACGGCTTCGGATGCTCTGCAGCCGACCAACGGTCGGCTCTACCGGGCCGGGCGTGCCCGACATGTCCGGGCGCGTGCGACGTCTAGACGGTCGCACCACACCGCGGTGGCACGACACCGCGTAGAGCCGGGCTCTGCCCGGCTGCTCTTCGCGCACGACTTCGGATGCTCTGCAGCCGACCAACGGTCGGCTCTACCGGGCCGGGCGTGCCCGACATGTCCGGGGGCGTGCGACGCCTGAACGGTCGCACCACACCGCGGTGGCACGACACCGCGTAGAGCCGGGCTCTGCCCGGCTGCTCTTCGCGCACGGCTCCGGATGCTCTGCAGCCGACCAGCGGTCGGCTCTACCGGGCCGGATCTGCAGCCGACCAACGGTCGGCTCTACCTGTCAGCCCTTCAACCAGCGGTTGCACGCCGCGCCGGCGTCCGCGCCCGGTGCGGCCTTGGCGCACGATTCGCCCATCCGGGCCTGCAACCGGCCCAGCGTTTCAGCGCCATGGTGCGCGCGGCCCCATGCCTGCAGCGTGGTTCCCAGCCGCTCGAAGCGCTGCCGCGTGCGCTGGTGGTAGCCGGCCGGCTGCGCGTCCAGTTCGGCGATCACCTGCGCCGTTGCCTGCTCGATGGCCTTGCCATTTCCCGGCGTCAGCCGCACCAGGCCTTCCACATACAACACGCCCCATTGCACCCGCGTGGCTGGCCCCTGCGCGCCCTCGTAGGCCCTGCGCAGCCAGTCCACCGCAGTCGCCTTGTCGCCGCGCGCCTCGGCCAGTTCGGCCAGCTCGGGCATGTAGTAGTACGGCGTCTGGCTGCGGTCCAGTTCGGCCCGCAACAACGCCTCGGCCGCGGCATCATCGCCGGCCTCGCGCAGCACATGCACCGCGCTGCTGATGGTGGCCTGGCGCTCGTGCGCGGTCGTGGCCGCTGCATCGGCGGCGGCCACGCGTTCGTGTGCCTTTTCCTGCAGCGCCGGCGGCACGGCGGTGCCCGGATGCTGCTGTTTGAACAGCGCCAACTCGGTGATCACGCTGGACAGCCGCGCATCGGCGGCGTTGTCCTGGCTGGCATCGGCGCGTTCCAATGCCGCCAGCAACGGGGTGCCCAGCTGCTGCGCCTGCTCCGGCGTGGCCGCGGCCCGTGCCACCAGTGCGGGCCCTTGGTAGCCCAGCAGGTCGCGGTTGGCACGCACTTCGGCCGGCGCGGCCAGTACCGTGGTCAGCAGGGTGCGGGTTGCCGCGCGTTCCGCCGCAGTGGGCGCAGGCGCATCTTTCCCGCTACTGCCGGCGCCCAGCGCCAGCAGCCCGAAACGACGTTGCAGGGCCGGGTCCGGCGCGGAGGCGGCCAGCTGCCGCAGCAGCGCCACCGGATCGCGTTGGCCGGCCAGACGATTAGCGTCCACCTCGCAGCCGTAATCACCCAGCACCCGCCAATCGTCCTCGGACACGCGCTGCGGCGACACCACCGCCACCCGCAGCACGTCGGCCACGGCGGTGCGCCGGTTCACCGCCAGGCGCAGCGCCCGGGTCAGTTCGGCGCTGTCGTTGCCGCCGGCCAGCCGGGTGATTTCGTGGCGCTGCGGGTCCAATACGATCAGCGTGGGATAGCCGCGCACGCCGAACTGCTCGCCCAGTGCCTGGGCACCTTCCGAGTCGCCATCCAGGTACACCGGCACGTACTGCCGGGTCAGCGCGATGAATGCCGGGTCACGGAACAGGGTGGCCTTGAGCTTGTTGCACGGCGGGCACCACACCGCGCCCCAGTACAGCAGCACCGGCTTGCCGCTCTGCTGCGCATCGGCAAACGCGTCTTCGACATCACCGTGCCGCCAGGCGATTTCCTCGGCAGCGGGCGCGGCCTGCGCACTGGCCACCGGACTGGCGGATGGGGCCTGCTGGCAAGCGGCAAGTGCGGCGCACAGGGCAAGCAGGGTGAAGGGCAGGGCAGCACGCATGGCCAGCATCCACGGCAGGAAGGGGAGCCGCGGCAGCGGCCATGGCCCATTCTAGGAAGCGACGGTGCCCGCATCGCAGGCGCTCTGATGCCGATTGCTCATCTGCCCAGTCGCGCTGGTGATGACGGCCGCCACGGAGGGCGGAGGGGCCTCAGCCGATCCCCAGACGGTCGTACATCCGCACCAGATCCACCAGCGTGCGCGCCTGCATCTTGCGCATCACGTTGGCGCGGCGCACCTTCACCGTGATTTCGCTCACCCCCAGTTCGGCAGCGATCTGTTTGTTGAGCCGGCCGCGGACGACGCCGCCCACCACGTCGCGCTCGCCGTCGTTGAGCGATGCCCAACGTTGCCGCAACACGTCCACCGCAGCGTCATCGCGGCGCCGCTCGCGGTCGCGCTCGATGCCGAGGTGGATCGCATCCAGCAGCTCCTGATCACGGAACGGCTTGGTCAGGAACTCGATGGCCCCTTCTTTCATGGCCGCCACACCCATCGCGATGTCGCCGTGGCCGGTGATGAACACCACCGGCAGATGCAGGCCATGGCTGGCCATCTGCCGGTGGAACTCCAGCCCGCTCTGGCCCGGCATGCGCACGTCCAGTACCAGGCAGGCCGGCGCGTCCGCGCGGGGGTGCTGCAGGAAGGCGGCCACGGAGTCGAAGGCACGCACCTGCATGCCCATCGAGGCCAACAGGTCTTCCAGAGCGGCGCGCACCGAATGATCGTCGTCCACCACGTAGACGATGGGCGCAGGCGACGTCTCCGGCGGCGTCGGCCTAACCATGCGAACCTCGGCCATCGACCGGCAGTTCGAACACGAAACAGGCGCCACCGGCGGCCATCGGCTCGGCCCGGATATGGCCGTCATGGGCCTCCAGGATGCTGCGGCTCAGGCTCAAGCCCAAGCCCAGGCCGCCGGACTTGGTGGTCCAGAAGGCATCGAATACCCGCTCCGGCGCGTCCAGCGGTAGGCCACTGCCGTGGTCGCGCACACTCATCGCCACCCGCGTCGGGCTTGCGCGCCAGCTGCGCAGCACCAGCCGCCGGCTGCCTGCCGGCACCTCGGCCATCGCATCGACCGCGTTGAGAATCAGGTTGCCGATCACCTGCTGCACCTGCACGCGGTCGCCGAATACCGGCGGCAGCGCGTCATCCAGCTCGGTGCTCAGCGTCACCGCATGCTGTTCCAGTTCGCTTTGCGACAGCGCCAGCATTTCCAGCACCGCCTGGTTGAGGTCGAACCCCTGCCGCTCTGGCACCGCGCCGCGGGTCAACCCGCGCACGCGGGCAATCACGTCGCTGGCCCGGTGCGCATCGGCCAGGATCCGTGCCAGCGTCTGCCGCGCCTTCTCCACATTGGGCGGATCCTGGGCCAGCCAACGCTGACTGGCTTCGGCGCTGCTGGCGATCGCCGCCAGCGGTTGGTTCACTTCGTGCGCGATGGAGGTGGTGAGCTCACCCACGGTGGAAGCGCGTGCCACCCGCAGCAACCGGGCCTGCGCGTCCTGCACGGCGGCCTTGGCCGCTTCCATCTTCAGCGCCAGCCAGGTGGTGATGCCGATCACCAGCATGCCGATGCCCGAATTCACCAGGCCGATGCGGTACGTGCCGAAGCGGGTCAGGAAGAAGCTGAGCCCGGTGAGGCCGATGCAGAGGGCGGCCAACCGCACCAGCCCGCGTCCGGTCAGCACGCGCGAGGCGGCCAGGATCACCGCCGCGTAGAAGCAGGCGGCGGCCACCGCATAGTCGGTGAGCGTATCGGCGGCGAAGATCGCAGCCATCACCACGCCCAGCACGAGCAGGGCAACGGTACGGCGCGAGGAGGAAGACAGCATCGGAACGGTTCCGTGGAAAACGTGGACAAAGGCCGCGTGGTTCTACGCGGCCGAGCATAGCATCGGGGCCGTGGCCGGCCGGTGTCAGTCCTCCAGCGTGGCATTCCAGAACGCCTGCAGAACGCCCGGCAGGCCCGCGAGCGTGGCCAGCACCGCGTCCAGTTCGGCGGCGTCCACGGCTGTCGCGTACAGCACCGCCTCGATCTCCACGTCGCGCTCGCCGAAGGGGCGCGGATCGACGGCGCGCACCGGGTAGTGCGCCTGTTCCAGCAGCCCCAGCAGCCGGTCCAGCACGTCGGCCTGGTGCTCACGCTGGCACACCACCGTGACCGCGTAGGTCGCCTCGCTGAAGGATTCCTCCACCGGCTGGCGCTGGATGCGGTTGACCACCGGCCGCAACAGCGTGTTGGCCGCCAGCACGAACAGTGCCGCCAGCAGCGCTTCGGGCAGCAGCTTGATGCCGGCGCAGGCACCCACGGCCGCCGACCCCCACAGCGTGGCAGCGGTGTTCAGGCCAGACACCTGCGCACCGTCCTTCATGATCGCGCCGGCGCCCAAAAAACCGACCCCGGAGACGACGTACGCCACCACGTGCAGCGGCGAGGGCGGGCCGCCGTACAGGTCGTGGAAGCGCACGGCCAGGTCCACGAACACCGCCGCGCCCACCGCCACCAGCGTGTTGGTGCGCAGGCCGGCGGTGCGCTGGCGCAGCTGCCGCTCCAGCCCGATCGCCGCCCCGAGCACGAAGGCCGTGCCCAGGCTGATCAGGGTGCTGATCGTGGCCCCGGCGTTGAACGCCGGCAGGTGCGGGTTGAAGTCCATCACTGCCACCCGTAACGACGGATGTAGACCTTCTTCAGCAGCGTGGTCAGCACCGCATACCCGAACAGAATGGCAACCAGGAACGGCCAGTAACCGGGCGGCAGTGCCTGCAGCTTGAAGTAGCCGGCCAGCGGGCTCATCGGCAGCAGCACGCCGATGGCCATGATCAGCCCGGTCATCAGAAGCAGCGGCGGGGCGGCGATGCTCTGCACGAACGGCACCTTGGGCGTGCGGATCATGTGCACGATCAGGGTCTGGGTCAGCAGGCCCACCACGAACCAGCCGGACTGGAACAGGCTCTGGTCGGCCGCCGTGCGCGCATCGAACACGTACCACATCAGCGCGAAGCAGGTCAGGTCGAAGATCGAGCTGATCGGGCCGAAGAACACCATGAAGCGCCCGATGTCGGCCGGGTTCCACTTCAGCGGCTTGCGCACCAGCTCCTCATCGACGTTGTCGAATGGAATGGCGATCTGCGAGATGTCATACAGCAGGTTCTGCACCAGCAGTTGCAGTGGCAGCATCGGCAGGAAGGGCAGGAACGCGGAGGCCACCAGCACCGAGAACACGTTGCCGAAGTTGGAACTGGCGGTCATGCGGATGTACTTGAGCATGTTGCTGAAGGTGCGCCGGCCCTGCACCACGCCTTCCTCGAGCACCATCAGGTTCTTCTCGAGCAGGATGATGTCGGCCGCCTCCTTGGCGATATCCACCGCGCTGTCCACGCTGATGCCGATGTCGGCAGCACGCAGGGCCGGGGCATCGTTGATGCCATCGCCGAGGAACCCCACCACTTTGCCCTGTGCACGCAGGGCGCGCACCAGCCGCTCCTTGTGCAGGGGCGTGAGCCGGGCAAAAACGCGGTGGCGGCCCAGCGCGTCGGCCACCGCAGCCTCGTCCATACGGTCGATCTGCGGCCCGGTCACGATGCCGTCGGCGTGCAGCCCCACCTGGGCGCACACCCGCGCGGTGACCAGTTCGTTGTCACCGGTGAACACCTTCACCTCCACGCCCAGCCCGGCCAACGCCTGCAGCGCCTGCGCGGTCGATTCCTTCGGCGGGTCCAGGAAGGCCACGTAGCCGAGCAGGGTGAGATCCTGCTCGTCGGCCTGCGAATACACCTCGCGCGTGGCCGGGACTTCCTTCATGGCCACCGCTACAACGCGCAGGCCCTGTTCATTGAGTTCCTGGGTGGTCTGGCGCACCCGTGCCAGCCGCTGCGCATCCAGCGGCAGGTCCTGGCCGCCTTCGCGCACGCGGCTGCACACGGCCAGCATCTCTTCCACCGCGCCTTTGCAGACCAGCTCGTGGTGGTCGTCGCGCTCGGACACCACCACCGACATGCGGCGGCGCTCGAAGTCGAACGGGATCTCATCCACCTTGCGGTAATCCTGCGCCAGGCGCAGCTCGGTCTGCAGTTCCACGTGCTCCAGCACGGCGCGGTCGAGCAGGTTGGTCAGCCCGGTCTGGAAATGGCTGTTGAGGTAGGCGAATGCCAGCACGTCCTGCGAGTCGTTGCCGAACACGTCGGTGTGCCGCTCCAGCGCGATGCGGTCCTGGGTAAGCGTGCCGGTCTTGTCAGTGCACAGCACGTCCATCGCGCCGAAGTTCTGGATCGCATCCAGGCGCTTGACGATCACCTTTCGCCGCGACAACAGCACCGCGCCCTTGGCCAGGGTGGAGGTGACGATCATCGGCAGCATTTCCGGGGTGAGCCCGACGGCCACCGACAGCGCGAACAGGAAGGCTTCGGTCCAGTTGCCCTTGGTCACGCCGTTGACCAGCAGTACGAACGGCACCATCACCAGGGCGAACCGGATCAGCAGCCAGCTGACACTGTTGACCCCGGCCTGGAACGCGGTGGGCGCGCGTTCGGTGGCGGTGCTGCGTTGGGCAATGGTGCCGAAGCAGGTGCGGTTGCCGGTGGCCAGCACCATGGCGGTGGCCGAGCCGGACACCACGTTGGTGCCCATGAACAGCAGGTTGGGCTGCTCCAGCAGGTTGGCCTGGGTGGGGTCGGGGGCGGCGAACTTCTCCACCGGCAGCGATTCGCCGGTCATGGCCGCCTGCGCCACGAACAGGTCCTTGGCGTTCAGCACGCGGCAGTCTGCGGGGATCATGTCGCCGGCCGACAGCACGATGTGGTCGCCGGGCACCACTGCACGGATCGGCAGCGAACGCTGCTGCGCGGGACGCGGCGCGCGGGGTGCGGCGCCGGTGTCCTGCGCAGTTGCGCCCGTGCCGTCGGGACGGCGCAATACGCGGGCGTTGTTGCCCACCAGCGCCTTGAGCCGCTCCGCCGCGCGGTTGGAGCGGCCCTCCTGGACGAAACGGATCAGCGTGGACAACACCACCATGGTGCCGATCACCACCGTGGCCTTGACGTCTTCGGTCAGCCAGGACACCACCGCCAGCAGGCTGAGCAGCAGGTTGAACGGGTTGCGGTAGCACTGCCACAGGTGGCGCCACCACGGCAGCGGCTTTTCGTGATCGATCTCGTTGGGACCCACGCGGGCGAGCCGGGCATCGGCTTCGTCGGTGGCCAGCCCGTCGGGGTGCGACGCCACCGCCGCCAGCGCGGCTGCCACGGGCACCTGTGCCAACCGCCGCAGGGCATCGCTGAAATCGGTGGGGACTGCCCCGGCCGCGCCGCGACCCACGCCAGCGTCGGGCAGGGCGCGACGGCGGAACAGGTTGGCGGCGCGGCGGCTGCGCAGAAAAGCATCGAACCATGCGTTGAGCAGGGTCATGGGGAACTCCTTGAAAAACAGGCGGCGCCGTGCAGGACGGCACGGGTCGGGGCGCAGGGCTGCGCGCGGGCGTCAGGACAGGCCGTTGCGGCGGGGATCAGGCGTGCTGGACGTGGGCGATGGGAAACGACCAGCGCGGGCGCGCCGGGCCGGGCCTGCTACGCGAGCACAGCGGCAGCAGCGCGCTGCGCAGGGCGGCGGGCAGGTGGCGCAGCACGTGCAGGCGTTCGGAGATCGGCAGCAGGCTCAGGGCGTCGGCGATGACGCGCTCGGAGCCCAGGGCCAGGGCGCGTGCGAACAACGGGGCGCCGTGCTGCAGCAGCTGGCTGCGCAGGCCGGCCACGTCGCGATCAAGGATCAGGCGACGCAGGGTGATGTAGAGAATCTTGTAGTGCATCGGAAGGCCTCCGGGCAGGCAGCGCCCGCCGGCCGCCCGGCACTCAGACGTGCGGACGCCGCCGGCCGGACGCCGGGGTGGAACAGGGCAGGGGCGGAACCAGGGGCGCGCGGCACCCGGCAGGATCGGGGTCGGGATCCATGGGGATGTCCGGTAGTTGAAGGGGCGATGCCGGCGACGCAGTGCGCCTGGCCGGTGTGCGTATTGTCCGCGCCCGCTGCGCGCAGGCCTAGATGCCCGTGGGTTAGCGGCGATATACCTTGGTATATCCAGCGCGGCGCAGGGCGCGCCGTGCCGGCGGGGCGGTCAGGCCTTCGGGGTGCGGGCGCGGCGCGGCTTGGCGATACGCCCCACGTCACGCGCCGGCGTTGCAGTGCGCGGTTGCAGCTGTTCCAGCCAGGCCAGGTTGTCCAGGTACATCAGGAAGTGCTGCAGGTAGCCCGGGGACAGTTCGCTCATCAAGGTGAGCGAGCGGTGCACCAGCACCGCCGAATTCAACGGGCCACCGTCGCCGGGCCCCTGCGCCAGCGAGATGCGCTTCTGGCTTTCATTGCGCACCGTGGCCCACAGGTCACGGAACTCGCTGATGGCCGGCAGCGCGGGGAATGCCGGTGTGGGCGCGGTGTCGAGGGGTGCGCCATGCGGCACCGACGGTGCCTGCGTATCCGCATGCGCGGACAACGTCGCCAGCAGGTCCGACAGCGGACGTGCGCGGTCGGTGTCTGCGGCAGGCGCGGCCCGCGTGTGGCGTGGCGTGCGCGCAGTCTGCTCGGCAATGCGCGCCGCATACGCCGCTACCCGCGCGGCCAGCCGCGCATCCAGCAGCTGTCGCACTGCGCCCTGATATGCCTGCGCACGCGACTGCAAGGCCTCGATCACCGCAAAGCCCATCGGGTCGATCCGGTCCAGCTGCTGCACGCGCCAAGCATCGAGCTGTGCAGCCACCGGCAACGACTTACGGGGCATCGGCTGGCGCCGTGGCTTTCGGCCGCGGAATCGGTGCCATTTCAACGCGGCGATTGCGCGCGCGCCCGGATTCCTCGGCGTTGGAATCCACCGGCTGCTCGGCACCGAAGGCGGCGGCAAACACCGCCGAGGCGGGCACGCCTTCGGCAATCAGCGCCCGGGTGACGGTAAGCGCGCGCTCGGCCGACAACGCCCAGTTGTCGGCAAACTGGCGGTTGCCTTCGCGCACCTGGCGATCATCGGTGAAGCCGCTCACCATCAGGATTTCCTCGCGCGAGGACAGGTACTCGGCCAACGGGCCGGCCAGGCTCTTGAGCAGCTCGCGGCCTTCAGGCTGCAACTGGTCGGAATTCAAGGCGAACAGCACGCTCCCGCGGATGCCGATGCGGCCATCCACGATGGTCACCCGCCCGGCCGCCAGCGGCACCGCCAGCGCCTGCTCCAGCGTCTTGCGACGCTGCGCTTCGGCCTGGCGCTGCTTGACCTCGTGGTCCAGCCGGTTGGAGAGTTCCAGCTGCAGCGCCACCACGCCCACCAGGATCAGCACGAAGGCGCCCAGCAGCACCGACATCAGGTCGCCGAAGGCGGCCCAGATCGGTGCACCGGATTCGCCATCGACCTCGATCTCGTCGCTCATGCGGTGGCGGTCCCGGTCGCATCGGCCGTGCGGCGCGCGCCCAGCTGCTGCAGTTCTTCGATGATCTGCTTCTGCGACAGCACGCTCAGGTCAATCACTTCGCGCGCCTGGGCCACGTAATAGGCCAGCTGCTCGTCGCTGCGTGCCAGCGAGGCATCGAGCGCGCCGCTGATCTGCGCGAGGCGGTCGCCCAGCCCGCTGCTGGCGCTGCCGAACACCTCCATGGCGCCGCCGAACGCATCGGCCAGTGCCGCCACTTCGACCGCGCTGCCGGTGACCTGCGCGGCAACCTCGCCCAGCTTGCCGGTTTCGGTGGCGAGGTGGTCGGTGAAGCGCGTACCCACCCGGTCGAGCAGGTCGGCCGAAGTGGTCACCAGTGCATCGACGGCAGTGCGCTGTTCGGTGGAGGCATGGTTGACCGCATCCAGCAGCGTTTCCAGCGTGGCCAGCAGGCGGCTGCGTTCTTCCAGCATGGCGGTGTCGCGGACCATGCTGTCGGACAGCTTCTGACGCAGCTCGGCCACCAGGTCGGCGGCGGCCTTCGGTGCCTCCGAGGCGACCTGCACCAACCGCGAGATCTCGGCGATGGTGTCGCGTGCATGGGCCTGGGTCTGGGTGGTGATCGCCTGCGCGGTCCGCGACAGCGTCTCGCAGATGTCCTGCTGGCGGCGCGCCACCTGTTCGCCGGTCTGCGCCCACTGCTGGGCCAGCGCAGTGGACTGCGTGCCGAACGCCTCGCTCCAGGCCGCCAGTCGCTGCGCGTCGCGCGCTTCCAGCGCGTCCTGCAGGGTGGCGTGCGCGTGCTGCATCGTCTCGGCGAGGGTGCGTGCGTGTGTATCGAAGCTGCCGGCCACGGCAGTCAGTGCCTGCTCGTTGCGCGCAGCGCTGCTGGCATGCGTGGCCGCCTGCTGGGCCAATGCATCACGCCACGCGTCGGCGTGGCTGCGCGTGCTGGCGTCCAAGCGATCGGACAGCGTCTCAAGCAGGGCGCTGGCACGTGCGTCGTGGGCCTGGGTGAAGCCCTGCAACGTGCTGTCCAGCCCGCCGATCAGCGCGGCGTTTGCCTGCTGCTGGCGCTCCTGGCTGCTGTTCCAGCGCTCGGCCGTGGCGTCCAGGCGGCTGGCCAGGGCCTCGGCCAGGCTGCCGGCCTGCTCCTGGTGCTGGTCGGTGAAGCGGGCCAGTGCGTCGCGCAGTTCCACGACCAACGCTTCGTTGGTGCGCTGTTGCGCGGCCTGGGCGGTGGTCCAGCTGCCGGCGCTGGCGTCCAGGCGCTGCGCCACCCCGTCCAGCAGGCGCAGGGTGTGCTGGTCATGGCTGTCGCTGAACTGCTGTAGCGTCTGCCGCAGGTCGGCGGTGAGCGCCTGATGGGTCTGCTGCTGCGCGGCCTGTGCGGTGGCCCAGTGATCCACGTTGGCCGCCAGACGCGACGACAGCGCATCCAGCAGGCCGAGCGCGCGTTGGTCGTGCTGCGCGGTGAGGTGCTCCAGCGCCGCGCGCAGATCGGTGGTGAGCGCCAGGTTGGTCTGCTGCTGGGCGGCGATCGCGCTGTTCCAGCTGTCCGCGCTGGCCGCGCGGCTGGCCTCGAAGCCGACGTTGAGGCCGTCCAGCTGGCGCTGCACGGCGTCGCCGACACTGCGCTGCAGGGCGGTGGTTTCGGCGGCGATGCCGCGGAGGGTGCTGTCCATGATCGGCTGCAGGGCCTCGCCCACCGCGCGTGCACTGGCGGCGATGCTGTCTTTCAGCGCCAGCTCCACCGCGCCCGCCAGACGGACGTGTTCGGCGTCGGCCTTGGCATGGAAGGTCTCCTGGCTGGACAGCAGCTGCTGGTTGGCCTGCAGGCTGTGCTGCTCGATCGCCGCGGTCATCGCCTGCAGGCGTTCAACCAGCGCCGGCATCAGCGCGGCCTGCGCCTGCGCAAGGCGGAAGGTCTCGCTGCGCTGCCATGCCTGGGAATGGGGGTGCAGGTCGGTGGCCACGCGCGCATCGAGCTGCTGCACGGTCTGCAGGCGCTCGCGACGGCACAGCGCCGACAGCAGGCCGAGCATCGCCGAGGTCGCCACACCGGCGATGGAGGTGCCGAATGCCACCGCCAAGCCTTCCACCGGTGCCCCGAGCGAGCCGCGGATGGCCTGCAGGTCGGTAGCGCTTTCCAGTGCCAGCCCGGTACCGCGCAGCGTGGCCATCATGCCCAGCAGGGTGCCGAGCATGCCCAGCAGGACCAGCAGCCCCACCAGGTAGGGCGTCAGCACCGGGGCGGGCAGGGCAACACGCTCGCCGTCCACGCGCAGGCGCACCGCATTGCGCAGGCTGGCCGGCACGCGCTGCAACCAGGCGCCCAGGTCCTGCTCGGCCGCCGACACATCGGCCAACGCATGCCCCAGCCCAGCGGTAGCCTGGCGGTAGCGGAACAGCTCGACGCCCCCGGCGGCGTAGCAGGCGGCAATCACCAGTGCGACCGCGAAACCCACCGGGTTCGACCCGATGTATCCCACGCCGATCCAGCACGCGGCAAACAGACCTACAAGGAAAACGACGAGATAAAGACTATTTCTGAACATGACGTCCCAGTTATCGGGGGCGAAGCGCTGCAAGCAGGCCTTCGATGGGTTGAAAACGAACATCCAGTTCGGCCAGCAGCACGCTCTGCATCGCGTGGTTGAACCGCAGCCGCCAGCCCTCATCGGGAGGCATCGCGTCGGCGGACTCGCCTTCGACGGGCGTTGGCAGCGCCGCGTTGCGCAGCCGCTCGAAATGCTGGGCGAGCAGCGCAGGCACCGTGGCCAGCAACGCCTGCTCGCGCGGGCTCAGCGTCTGTTCCATCACCGCATCCACCTCGGCCAGCCGCCCCAGTTCGGGGCCGGCCAGGCTGAGCATGTCGCGCAGGCGGCCACGCAGCCGTCCGGTGTTGGCCTGCATCGAACGCTGCAGGGCAACGACGCGTTGGCGGATCGCCGTCGCATCGTCCGTGGCGCCGGGCTTTGGCGGGTCAGGTTGCTGAACGATGGCGGCGGCCAGTACCGAGCGAACCCGCACGCATTCGGCCGCCTCGGCGGCATCGAACGCGACCGCCTCGGCAGGCGGGGGCGGCACCCTTCCGTCCAGCGCCCGCGACAGCGCCACCGCACGGTTCCAGTCGACCCACTGGCTCAGGCGGTCGGACAGGTCCGGGCTGGTCGGGGTCCCCTGGCCGTCGGCAAATTCTGCCAACAGACGGATGAAGGCCGGGCCGGGCAGGGGCGGGCGGTGCTGCGGTTTCGCCATTGTTCCGGTTAAAACGCTGAATTTTACACCGGAAAGACAACGGGCCTGTCTGAACGAGGCCTGCCCCCCTGGCGATGGCTGGTATTGGCATGGATTGCGCAGCATCCGGCAGGAGCCTGGCCGTGCGCATGCGCGTGTCAAAGCGTTGACGCATGCGCCGCTGCCGCGCTCCTTCGCCGTGCATGGCGCCGCTCGCAGGAGCGGCGCGTCAGGATGTCAACCTAGAAGGACGTTCAATGTACAGACAAGTCAGTGAAGTACTGCATCGCGCCTACCGCCCTTACGGTTCGTTGCACGAACTGCTCGGCGCGCTGGTCAACGAGCTCTCCCGCGACCAGGCCTTCCGTGGCAGCACGCTCCATCTGCAGCGCCGTGCCTCCGCTGGGACGCGCCGGGTGCCGCGCGATACCGCCCTCCGCAACCCGGCACATGGGCAGACCACCCCGATCCGCTATGCAGGCGAACTGCTGGGCGAACTGCACCTGGAAGGGGGCAGTGCGGCCACCGTGGACAGCACGCTGGGGCTGCGCGAAGTATTCGCACGGCGTTGCGCGCACCTGATCAAGCGCTATGAGGCACAATCCTGGGCAGACGCCCGCTTGCGGCGGCCGGTCCTGCTGGTGGGGGTATGCGACGCCTTGGGTCGGGTCGACGCGTTCGTGGAAAAAGCCGCGCACAGTCATCTGCCGGTGCTGCTGCGCGGCGAATTCGGCACCGAGAAGATGGAGGTCGCAGTCGCACTGCACTCCTGCGGCCCGCTGCGGGAGGGGCCGTTCATCGAGATCAACTGCGCCGATCCGCCCGGCGACTCGGCGTCATGGTTTGAACAGGCCGCCGGAGGAACGCTGTACCTGGATGCCATCGATGAACTGCCGCCGCACCTGCAGGCTCAGTTGCCGCAGCGCATCCAGCCCATCACGGTGGCGCCGGAACGCCATTCACGGGTGGTGGCCTCCACCAGCCAGGACCTGGAGGCGTGCGTGCGCGAAGGGCGCTTCGCGCGTGCGCTGCTGGCCGGGCTGGCATTCCTGGTGGGCGACGTGCCACCGCTGCGCGAGCGTCCCGGCGATATCGCCGCACTGGTGTCGCGGACGCTGGAGCGCTACGGCTTTGATCCGCAACGCGCGCTCACCGACGAACTGCTGGATGTACTGCGGCGGCATCGCTGGCCGGAAAACCTGCTGGAAATGGAGCGCGTGGTGGCGCGCCTGGCCGTGATGACCGGCGGTCGGCCCATCCGCGCCGCCGACATCCAACTGCATGCACCGGCACTGGCGGCGGCGCTGCCGATCGCCGGTGGCGATGCGGGATCGGCCAGGGCCGCGGGGGCCGAAGCGATGTTCGCGCCCGGCGGCGGGCGTCGCGACAGTGACTGGGTGACCAACGTCCTGGCGCTGGACCGGACAGGGTCGAGCGACCTCCACGATGCGCTGCGCAAGGCACTGTTTTACATGAGCGAACATTTCGCCGAGCCGCTGGTGCTTGCCGATCTGGCCCGCCAGGCACACGTGAGCCAGTCCCACCTCGGTTTTCTGTTCCGCAGCGAACTGGGCGTCACCTTCAAGCCGCTGCTGCAGCGGATGCGCATCGGCAAGGCCAAGGAGCTGCTGCGGGCCAGCCTGCGTCCGCGCATCACCGATATCGCGTTGCAGGTAGGCTTCGGCGACCTGAGCCATTTCGAGAAGACCTTCCGCCGGGTGGTAGGGGTCAGTCCGCGCGCCTTCCGGCGGCTGCCGCCGACCTGATCCTGCCGTCCCAACCCGCAGGCCTGGCGCAGAGGAGAGCTGCGCACGGCCTTGCCATCATCCGGGCTGGCTGTCAGGGCGATTGGGCCAACGTTGCAGATCCTGCAGCGCAGCCTGGATGCGCAACGTACTGAAGCCACCGGGTGCCTGCATCTGTTGCAGGTACTGACGTTGTGTCTGCAGCACCGGCTGGACGAACCACCAGGTGGGCTGCAGCGGTGCCTGCGCGCCCCATTGCTGGACAAGTGCGGTTGCCACGGGCAGCTGCCTCGGCGCCGGCAGGGAGGCCAGCATCCGGCCATAATCCACCGTGAGGGCACGCCCGCGCGAGTTGAGCAGGTCCACGCCGCTCATGCGCTGGTAGAACGTCGGTACGTCGCCATCAGCGAAGTCCGCCGCCAGCTGGGGATCGCTCCATACCGCAAAGGCCGGCTGCAGCGCTGCATAGCGCGCACCGATCTGTTGGGGCGTGGGTGGATCGCCCTGTGCGGGGGCAATGGCATCGGCAAACAACGGCGACCACCTGGATAAATCGATGTCGCCACCCCGCTGGCACATGAGCACGATATCGGCCACGTTGCCGGCGTCGGCCATGGCGCGCTCCGCACCCTGGAGCGACCGGGTGGAGATGACCAGCACGCGGGCCACCAACTGCGCTGCATTGGTCAGCCAGGTCTGGTAGGCCGCCACGTTGGCCAGGATCAGCGTGACCGCACTCTGGAACGCGGCGATCAGCTGTGCACGATCGACGTTGGTGGGGTAGGCGAGGCGCCCATCCAGGTCGTAACGTGCATTGAGCAGCGGCTGCCTCGCGGCGGTGCCGGGCGTTTCATAGCGCAGGTCTGGGGTGCCCCACCCGATCACCTGCCGGTCCTGCTGCTCGGCGCAGAAGGTGCTGTAGGCGGTGTCCAACTGCGTGCCCGACGGTACCTCCAGCACGCCGGGGCTGCACGCCTCCAAGTCGATCAGATCGGGCAGATGCTGGTGCACGATCAGGTGCTCCTGATGCATGTCGGTGATCTGCAGCAGCCAGCACAGCGCAACCTGCGCGCCGAAGGCGCTGTAGTAGGTCTGACGCTGCGCCGCGGTAAAACGGTTGTCCTGTTCGCCGCTGGTCAGGAACTGGGTATAGCCGTAAGAGTCGCGCAACGGCAGCACGGACGTACCCGCCGCATCGGTCTGCAGCGCCAGCGCCGATCCGGGCCACACCGGCAGAATGCGGTACACCGGCAGCTCAGGTCCGGTCGCGGCAGCTGCCTGCTGTTGGACGTTGAACAGTTCGCACAGGCTGCCGTTGCCCTGCAGCAGCACGGCTGCCGTGACGCCCTTGCCAGTGACCACGTTCAGCAGCGCGGCGTTCAACGCCGCCGTCAGTGCCGCGGTATCGCCGACGATGCGGAAGTCGCGCTCCAGGTCGGATGGTTTGTAGACCAGGCGGCTTTCGTTGCCTGCAGCGTCGCGTAAGGTCAGCAGCAGCACCTGACCGCCGCCCTTGTGGAAGTCGCTGCCGGAACTGCCCAGGCGGACCAGCGCCACCTGCACCACGCCGGCGAAGAAGTATGCCTGCAGATCGGCCCAGTCTTCCTCCAAGCGCGCGCAGCAGCGCAGGATGCTGCGCTGGAAGTTCAACGCGGTGCTGTGGATCCGTCGCCGGACACTGTCGTGCTGGTCCAGGAATGCCTCCGGGTTGGCCACCAGCGTTGCGGCCAGCTGCCGGTACATGTCGCGGGTGATGCCGGCACCGGGGAAACGTATCGCGGCCTCGCCCCTGACCAGCTCCACCACCGTCGGCGCCACCTGTTCGTCCAGCAGGCGCGCCAGGGTGCCGAACAGGGCAGGATCGAGCAGCGCCGACGCAAGGCGCGGGTGCTGTTCGGCATACTGCTCGAACAACCGCCAGACCACTCTCAGCTCGAAGCTGTACAGACGGGCGCGCAGGGCATCCGGAACGGTGGTGGTGACGGCCAGGCGCGGGTACGGAAATACCCGGGAAGGGCGGAGCGTCCAGGTATCCATGTCTTCAAACCATCGGGTCGAACGATGGGAAGGTGCCATTGACGGTGATCTCCGCGCCCCTGAATGTCCGGCGCGTGATCCGGCGCTTGATGAAGTCGCGTAGTGCGATCACCTGGTCCGGCTTTCCGGGACGACGGATCACCACGTTCTTGTCGGCGTCGGCGTCCCAATCGACGGCGAGCGTGTAGTACGCGTCCGTACCGACGTAACCGTGCACCTCTTCGGCTTCGGCAGCGGCATCGGTGATGAACACCAGGCGCCGCGACCGCGTGTTGGCGAAGTCCGCCGCGGTGAGCAGATAGCACAACGCGTCGTTGGCCGGGATCGGTTCGCCGCCCGCCGGTGGCGCGGGGAATACGTCTACGATGCGGTTGTAGACATCCAGCCAGTTCACCTGCAGCGGCTGCAGTGTGCCGTCTGGGGCGCCCATCCATGAACGCAGCGCGTCAATGGAGGCTGAGGCGTACTGAACCACCGCACGCACGGCGTTGTCATCGCCCTGCAGAATGGTGGCGATCAGCTGCCGTGCCGACACCGCCTCCGGCGTGTCGCCGTTGCTGACAATCGCCAACGCCCGCAACGCAGATGCGCGACGCGTGCCCGCAGCAGAGTGGCGCGGTTCAGCCCCAGGATGGCGATGCTGGACCCGCCGCGGGCAAGCCCGTTGGCGGTGCCGATATCGAGCTGGGTTACCCAGCGTGCGAACGCGCTGTCGACCCCGGGGGCGGTAGTAGAATGTTGGGGAATGAGCCGCGGATCGGCCCAGATGCGCGCCTGTATCTCACCGGATGTCCACTGCGGGGCGGTATCGCTGTAGAACGCCTTGACCACGTCCCACGGATAGGCGCTGCCGTTGAGCGGATTGAAGCGGATGTGGTTGCGCGGATCGTCGACATACGGCTGGATCAGCACGGGCAGTTCGGCATCCAAGTCCGCGCGCTCCCTGGCGCGTACACCGGTGATCGGAAATTCGTTCTTCTTGTATGCCTCGTTGCACATCACGCAGGCATACAGCAGGTTGTCCGGCGTGTAGGCGAGGAAGTAGTAGGCCGGCCGATACAGTTCCTCCCCTTTGCCCCATCCGGCCTTGGGCCGGAAATGCTCCACGTCGCCCCAACTGACATGCTGGACCAGCGATTCGCAGTAGGGGCACCGGCCCAGGTGGGAGTGGGTCAGCCATTGCTTCATGTCGGCACGGGCATAGAGCGACGCATCGAAGGCGGCCGAGGTAACGCCGGCCATGACCCTCAGTTCGTCGCGCCAGCCGGTGTCGCCATGCTCACGCACACCGGCGGTGGATATGACGGCCGTGCTGGCCAGGGTGGGGCCCCAGGTCTGGGCGAGAAGCGCGCGATCGTCAGGCTGCAGCAGTTTGCCAGCTGCATAGACCGGGTTGTTGCCGATCCACTGTTCGAGCCGGGTCACCATGCCAGTCATGGCGACCCGCGAGGCGTCTGCGTTCTCGACCTGGTTCCGCGGCAACTGCGGCGGTGAGTAGGGAATCTTCAACATGCGTGCGGCTCCTCTACGGCGGGGCGCTGCCGGCGTCAGCGGGCCGGGCCGTCGGCGGGGGGTGGGGGTGCAGCGCCGCCGTCGGTGGCACTGCTGGCCTGGCGCATGGCGTCCTGCACCGCAGCGTCGGCGGCGGACGTTGCCGCCTGCACGGCGGCCTGCGCGGCTGCATCGGCCGCCTGCACCGCCTGGTTGGCCGCGGTGATGGACTGCTGCGTGCTGACCATGGCGGCCTGGATCAGCGCATCGCTGGCGCTCATTGCCTGGTCAACCAGCGTCTGTGCGACCCGCATCGGGTCCGACGGCGGCGCCGGGTCCGGTGCGGTGGCCGGGGGAAGGGGGACGCCGGGGGGCGGGGTAGGCATGGCATGGTCTCCTGGAGCGGGGAATGAGGGGGTAGGGCGGCGCACCGCCTGCAGCAGTGTAAGGCGACACATGGTTTGCGAAATCGCGACACATGGTTTGCGAAGAGGGTTCAGGCCAATTTAACCCGCGTAGAAGCCCCATTCAATGAAGGTTGAATGGGGCTTCCATGCCCTACCAGCTCATGATGGCCAGCTCCCCCCGGGGCTTGGCTTTGGAGGCACTGCTCCGGCCGATGGTGTAGCGGGTGGTCAGGCGCTTGGTGCGGAAGCCGCTGAACGCCGCCCTGATGTCGGGGTGATCGTTGATGGTCAGTAGCGCCCGACCCTTGAGATTAGCCATGGTGCTGGCCAGGGCCTCGTACTGCTCGAAGCCGAACGGGCTGCCATAGCCTTCGGTCTGCCAGTACGGCGGGTCCAGGAAGAAGAAGGTGGCCGGGGTGTCGTAGCGGGCCATGCAAGCCTGCCAGGGCAGGTTCTCCACGGTCACCCGGGCCAGCCGTAGGTGGGCATGGCTGAGGTCTTCCTCCAGCCGCAGCAAATTGATCCGAGGTGGGGAGCCGGCGTCAACGCCGAAGTGGTGGTCGCTGACCTTGCCGCCGAAGGCGGTTTTCTGCAGGAAGAAGAAGCGGGCCGCGCGCTGGATATCGGTCAGGGTGGTCGGCTCGGCCTGCTTGAGCCGGTCGAATTCCTCGCGGGCCACCAGTTGCCAGCGGAACTGGCGGATGAACTCGTCCAGGTGGTGCTTGATCACCCGGTACAGGTTGACCAGCTCGCCGTGGGTATCGTTGAGTACTTCGGCCTTGGCCGGCTCGGGCCGCAGGAACAGCATGGCGGCGGCACCGGCAAACGGCTCGACGTAGGTTTTGTGCGTGGTATCAAAGAGGGGGAATAGCTGGCTGGCGAGGCGGCTCTTGCCGCCCGGCCAGGGCACGATGGTCGGGGTTTTCACGGTCTCAGTCCTTGCGATGGGGATCGGCCAGACTGGCTTGGCTCTCGCGAGGGCGCAGGGTCTTGGCCAAGATGCACGCGACTGAGGCGTGTGTTGCGGTGGCGTGCCGCCGTTTGCCGACGGCGGCACGTCGCCCTGTTCTGTTATCCAGCGCTTGCTGTCTTCATGCTGTAACGCTTCATCCAGCCCTCGCCAAACTTGAGCAGCGGCCGTTCGAAGCACCGGTAAGACCCGAGGCCGACGACAACGCACGCCAGTACGGTGAGCGCGACGAATCCGGCGTGCTGCCATGGCTCGCCATTGAATGGCGTCATATGCCACAGCCTGCCCATGGCGGAAATGACGAAGACATGCGAGAGGTACAGGGAGTAGGAGCTGTCGCCGATAGAGAGCGCCCATGCAGGGACTGTTGGCTGTCGGGAGGACTCGCTTACCACAGCGCCGGCGACGATCATTGCACTGGCCACTCCGAAGATCGGTACTCGGTACATGCCGCCATCCAGTAGCCATTGGAGGTGATCCAGAACCAGCATTGCGCCGAGGAAACTACCTGTTCCTGCCAATAGCAGGGGAATGCCCAGTGCTGTGGGCATCTGGCGCCAGTACAGCGCCACGAAGGCGCCCGCAATGAATTCCCCGGTCATCGGCGAGAACACCGTGTACATCACCGGCGAGGTCGTATCGAATACCGCCCACCCCATCGCCACGATGGTCGCCCACGCTACCAAGAAGATCGGGAGACGGCGCTCTGGCAAGAAGGCAATGGCCACCGCCATGACCAGGTAAAAGTAGGCTTCGTAGACAAGCGTCCAGCCCACGGTCAGCAACGGCAGGGTTGGCTGGGGCCAAAGAAGGTATGACGCCAGCACACTCTGATTTTGATAGGAGGTGTTGACCATATGGGGGACAAAGGCCATCAGCACGACCACCACGGTGGTGTACAGCCAGTAGGGTGGCAGAACTCGCCAGGCCCGCTTTCGGAGGAAGCGGCCTGCCTCGCTGACGGAGCCGTATCGGCCTTTTGCAATCGTCGCCATCACGAAACCTGAGATCACGAAGAAGAGATCGACGCCGGCATATCCAAGATTCAACCAACTGGGGAGCAGTATTTCCCCGACGCCAAACTTGCCTTCAACAATGCGCAGGTGAAAGACCACGACCAGCACCGCAGCGACCGCTCGCAACGCCTGGATGGACAGGTAGGCCGGTTTCTTCTCCATCAATTTATGCTCCTGGTCGGGAGGGGAATTTTACTTCCGAAGAAGAGTTACGCGGGTCAGTGGCCCAGGCCGCCGTTGCTTCATCCCACTGGCTACGCTCTCCGTGAGGTGGGGGAAGTGGGGTCAGTTCATGAGGAAGCGATTGACCGATATCCAGCGGTTCTATCGGCATGCCGGTGGCTTTTTCCCAAAGCGGAACACGAGAGTAATCCGGAATCACACGCCAGGTTCCTGCCACTTCGTCCCATCGATTGCGCAATGGCTCGTCCGAGCCAAAAGCGACAGGCCGGGATGTGGTGACCTCGTCTGGCAGCATCTGGCCCAATACCAGCGCATTGGCAACCGGCTGCGCGGTAGCCTTGGCGTAGAGCATTACGTAGCGATAGTCCGGAACCGCCTCCCACGCGTCCAGAGCGGCAGTCAATCGATACCGCTGAAATAGCCCGGCGGGGCCACCCGGAGAGAACTCCACTGTGGAAGGCGGCAATGGATACGTCCCATCGTTTGGTGACAAGAGCACGTTGATCGTGCCCAGCAGCTCCCGAGTCACCGGATCGTAGGAATATGCAGGCCGTGACGCTGGCAGTGTCGTATAGCTCATTTCGAAAGCCCCAATTAGTATGCGATGCAGTACATCATGCGCAGGCCTGCGGGCAGGTTGTCGTCGCCCCCAGCACTGTTGACTGTGATGTTGTGTTCATGCGCGCCAGCGCCTCGGTTGTCGAGGGTGTGCGAGTGGTCGCCGACTCCGGCAACGCCGACATCATGCGTGTGATTGCCGGAGCCGTTCATGCCGATGTTGTGCGCGTGATGGCCGCCATCGTTCAACCAGATGCCGGTACCGCTACCGCTCGTGCCGGTGTTATTTGGCCAGCTGATGTTGGCAGCACTCCAGCCGCCGCTACCACCACCTGCTGACGGGCCAATCCACGTATGTGAGTGACCTGGATCGTTCACACCATGGTTGTGATTGCCTTGACCGTCCGTCCACGCACCGTGCGCGTGATCGCCAGCGGCGCCGGAACTGGCGGTATGGGTGTGCCCGCCTGCGCCATACACGCCGATGTAGTGCGTGTGATCGCCGGCGGCCGAAGTGCTGGCCGTGTGCGCGTGGGCAATCACCGCACCGGTGGAATGGACGCCCACGAAGTCAGTGCTGTTGGTGTGGGTGACAGTGGTACCTTCCTTGCACAGTGGCAGATTGAAGGTGGCGCTACCGTCGCCTGCGCCGTACCTGGTGCCAATGACAGCAAAGAGCTCGGGATAGTCCGCGCGCGGCACTTCCGAGCCATCGCACAACAGGGTTCCTTCCAGCGGCTCTCCTGCACTGATGACGATTTGGCCAGGGCGGTAGCGGGCGCGATTGATCAGGCTACGAATAGCCTGTAACAGCTGCGCATCGTCGTCGCGATCCAATACTTGGCCGGAAGCCTCGACGGCGTTGGCCAGCTCAGCCTGGACTGAATTGAACCAGTCCGCGCCAGGAATGGTGGCTTTGACGCCGCCAATGAAGTTGCCACTGGTGAAGTAGCCCGGGGTGCCGGGTTCCTGTCGGGGTGGCGGCGTGGCGGCTGCGGTGGCTACATCAATACGATGCACGTCAGGACTCCATGAACTGGCAGAAGGTGTGCGCGGGCTTGAGGTTGTTGAAGGTGGCCTCCAGCGCGGCATCGGTGACCGGGGTGGCGTTGGATGGACGGCGGTCGATGCGCACCTGCCAGACGAACAGCACGTCTTCCAGGTACAGCGGTTCATCCAGGTGGCTGTGCCCCACCCGCCACGGCTTGGGCTCGATGATCGTGATGGCATAGCCCGCTGCGGTGGCCAGGCGCACAAAGTACGGAATCGACAGGCCGCCCAGTTCGCCGAGTTTGGCCAACACGGCCTGCACGCGCTCGGAGGCACTGGCACTGGGTAGCGGACGCAGTCCCAGCACACGCTCCCAATCGGCGATCGCATCGCCGGTGGTGGCCGTGTGCATCGCATGTTCAACGGTCTGTGCGCGCTCCACCGCCTCCTGCAGGGCAGCGGCTTCGGCATCGATCACCGCGCCAACCACGCGGCCAGCAGGGTCATAGGCCACTGGTGGCAGCAGGGTACGCAACAGGCTGGCCAGGGTCATGGCATCAGCTCCAGGGTGACGCTGCCGAAGCGCACCCACTCCACGCGACGGGCGTCGACGATCGGGGTGAGGTTGGTCGCCGGCAGCAGCAGTTCGCGATCGAGCACGCCGGCCAGGCCAGACAGGACCGCTTCCAGGTGACTGCGGTACAGGGTTTCACCTGGCGCCAGCGGGTCCAGGGCAGCGGCAAGCTGCGGCGTGGCCGCTGCCTGCACCACCTCCAGGGTGTAACCGCTGATCAGTTTGACTTGGGCGGTGATATCGACGGTGATCAGGGTTGGCCCGAACACCAGGCAATCCCAGGCGGTGACCGGGCGGCGTTCGTCGATGTACTGCTGCACCTGGGCGATCAGTTCGGCCGAGGGCAGACCAGCATCGGAGACGATCACCACATCGACCGTGCCCAGGCCGCGGCGCAACGGGTAGACGTAGGCGGCGGTGACGCCGGGGACTTCGCGCGCCCAGCGCTGGTAGTCGTAGCGGTTGCCGCCGGCCGGCGGGCGGCGCATCAGGTCGAGCAGGCGATCGAGCAGCTCGGCATCGCTTTCGCGATCCACACCGCCGGTGAGGGCTTGGATCAGCTCGGCGGGGGTATCGATGCCGATTGGCGGGCTGGTCAATGCAACGCTGCCACTCAGTCCATTGGCGGCACTGCCGGCCACGCGGGCGGCTACGCGCACCGTGGCGCTGCCGTCCTGCCCGATCACCTCCTCGCTGGTAGTGACCAGCAGCGCGCCACTGGCGTGGCGCACGTCGGTGCCGATCGGCATCACCGCATCCTGGGTGCCGGTGATGCGCAAGGCGCCGCTGGCGATGGACGCCGCTTTGCGGGTGAGGCCGCGATCGCCTGCATGCAGCTCCAACGCCTCGGTATCAGCGGTGTCGGGAAAGATCTGCCGGTACAGCCAGCCCTGGTGCTGGTAGATGCCTTCGATGGCCGCACCGACGCCGGCCGCGCGCACATGGTGGTCGCTGTCTACGCCGATATCCGCGTCCGGTAACTGGTTGCGGATGTCGCGCAGAATGCCATCGCGGATGGCTTCATAGGGAGGCGTGGCTTGGGGCATGGGAGAGGCTCTTAAATCACGCTGACAGGGTGCTTAAAGGTTTGTCGCTGGCCGCTGGCGTCGATCAGCTCGATATCCAGCCAGAGCCGGCCGTCGCCGACCTGGCGGGTGCTTACCTGCAGACCTTGCGCACGACCGTCATCCAGCAGCGGCTGCAGGGCCTGCTCGGCATACTGGCGGGCCAGCACCGCAACGCGCGGTACATCCTTCTCGCGCTGCAGCTCATGCAGGCGGCTGCCCAAGGTAGGTGAGGCGAACCAACTGCCCAGCGGCACCATGAGGCGAAGATAGACCGCATTGGCCAGGGTGGTGATTCGCCTGCCTGTAAGGTCGCCGGTGTAGGGGTCGATCTGCGCGTCCATCACTGTTCCTGGTTGGGCGTGGCGGTGTCGCCGGGCCCGGGTTGCACGCCGCCATGGGTATGGCCGTTGTAGATCTCGCGGCCGGCGCTCATCGTGCGCACACCATCGCTGACCTCTCCATCGGCCTTGAAGTTGCCGGTGGCCTCTATCTCCGGGGTCTCAAAGCGCACCTTGGTGGCTGCCTTGACCAGCAGCGTGTCGGTGACGATTTCAACAAGACGGCCGCGCTTGAGGTGGATGTGGTCACCTTCATCGGTATGCACGGCGACTTCGCCGGGCTGCAGCTGGATGCGGTAGCGGCCGTCAACGCTGGCGATGATGATGCCGTGGGCTGAAGAGCCACCCAGCGGCAGCACTACCACTTCGGCACCGGACAGCGGTGCGCTGGCCAGACCGTAATGCTGCATCAGCTCGACCTGCAGCTGCTCGCCGTCTAAACCGGTGATCTGCGCTGCGGGCATGGCCTGGGTGGCATCCAGGCGTTGCAGCACGCCTCGCAGTGCTTGACGGACGGCGGTGCCGGCGCGTTGGGCGGTGCGGGTCATGGTACGGGCCAGGCTCACAGGTACTGGTCTCCATCGTCGGCAGCCTTGCTCTTGCGCTTGCGTGCTTTGCCCTTCGCAGTGGGCTCGCCGATGATCCAGGCCTTGTCCTCGCGCAGACGCAGTTCGGTGATCGCGCCCTGCGCGCGGGTCAGACGCAGGGTGCGGCCCATGACGAAGTAGACGCCATCAAGCCCGTGCGGCTCGCTGAGCAGATTCACGCGTTGGCCCGGCGCCCAGACGGCGCCGCCACTGGCACGCCACCCGGGTAAGAGCGCCCGCGCCTCGAAGCCTTCCATCAGGCTGTCGGCGAGCAGCTTCTTGGCCCGTGAGGTGGCCAGGCTATTGCTGTCGCAGGCGCCATCAACGACCACGCGCGGGCGGAAGATGCCACGCCGGGCCAAGGCGTCATCCTTGGCCTGGGCCTTGAGGCTGGTCCGGTTGTTGCCCCAGTCGTTGCCGTCGAAGGCACCATGCTGGCCGAGCACGGTGATGTCGCTGTAACGCTGGGCGATGCTGCGGCGCACGCTGAGCCGCTCGATGTTGTTGCCCTGGCCGTCACGGCGCAGCTGCAGGCGGCCGACCGGGGCTGCGCTGTAGTCAGGCCCACCGACCACCAGGGTGCCGTCCGGCTCGATCCAGGGCCATGCACCACTGGCCTCGGCAATCTGCTGCAGTACGTCCCAGGCACTTTGTCCGGGCTGGATCTGCACACGGCGGCGCACCGCAGTGCCTGGCACCTGCAGGCGTACACGGTCGATGCCCAGCGGTTTGCCCACCTGGTCGATGATCTGCTGCAGGCTGGCATCGCGCATCGATACGAAGGGCGTGGAGCAGTCAACCAGGAAGCCGGCCAGGTCGCGGCCATTGATGCGCATGGTGCGATTGCTGCGCGATACCTCCTGCTCGACTTCATCCAGCCGCCCGGTCAGGACGATGTCATCGCCGAGTTGCAGCTGACACGGCGCGCCCTCGGCGACCTCGGTGGGTAGCGCGCCACCCTGGTCGGTATGCAGCTCCAGTTCGAAGGCATCGGCGGCGATGAGCAGGTCGCTATCGACCGACCAACCGCTCCAACGCTCATTGACCACGCCGCCGACGGTCAGGCGGATCGACTCAGCGGGCATAGGCATGCAGCACCTCCCCGCGTGGCACGGCGTAGGGTTGCCGAAGTGAGGGGTTCAGGCGCAACAGCTCGTTGGCACGGCGGTGATCGCCGTACCACTGGTGCGCCAGGGCGCGCAGGCAGGTGTCGCTGGATACGGTGCGCAGCATCAGGGGCGGCCGGGCCAGGATCACCCGGCGCGCCCCGGCCTGCAGGAGCGCGGCCAGATTGCGCAGGGGTTCGATCACCTGCAGGGCTTCTTCCACGGCATACAGCCGGCGATGCAGGCCGATCGCGCCCTGCAGCATCGACCGTGCCTGGCCGGTGAGACGGTCGATATCCTGCGGAGTCATCGTGGTATCGACACGCTCGGCGTCGAGAATGTCCGACACCGCGCGGGTCAACGTCAGCGCCTGCTCGGTGGCCACCAGCACGACCAGACCGAGCGCGTGGGCATTGAGCGGTTCATCCGGAAAGCCATTGGACAGGTCGGCGTCGATCGTCGGGGCGACGCCGCGCCGGCCGGCGTCGAGCTGGCTGGTCCAAATACGGCTGGCCAGCGCCGGCAGTTCGTTGGCGCCGGGCAGCTCGCGTGGCAGCAACGTTGCGACCAAGGCGCGGGCATCGAGGGTGTCATCGCTGTGCGAGGGCACACTGGCTTCCAGCAGGCCGCGCACCTCGACCGGTACACGGGCCGCAGCGGCGATCGGGTCGAACGCCGACACCGGCTTGTTGGCCAGCCCGGCCAGGCCGGCCAACACGCCCTGAGTCTGGCTGCGCAGCTGTGCCAGGCGCACGCCGATACCGGGCAAGCCAACCAGCTGCTCGACCAGGCCGACCCAACCACCGCCCAGATACCCTTGCGCCTGGGCGACCAGGCCATCGACCCGACTCAGCAGGTCGCGGACCTGGTCGCGCCAGTCACGCGGGTCGGCGTCCTCGAGCGCGGCGATCGCGCCTTCGCTGGTCTGGAAGGTGCGCTGGAAGAAATCAGGGTTCGGCTCACTTTCAACGAAGACCAGGGCGACCTCGGCATAGTCCGGGCGCTCGGCGTCGTGGCTGACTTCCCAGTCGTCCACGGCAACGTTGACGCTGCCGTAGATGGGGTGGATCAACTCGCCTCCACCGGCGGTTTCCACGGCGGTAATCAGCGTTTGCAGCGCGGTTTCGTAGGCATCGCCGTAAAACACCGCACGCAGGTTGAAGACCAGTGCTTCGCGGCCGAGATCCTCTACGGTGTCGCCGTTGCGGTACGGGGTGCCATGACGGGCCAGCGAGCGCTTGCCCTTCAATGTGTCGCCCAGCACCTGCAGCGGCACGTCGCGGAACTTGGCATCGAGCAGGTCGGTTTCCCAGCTCATTGACCGCGCCTGGCATCGCGCTCGACGCGCTGGCCGATATCGGCGGTCAACCACGGGACATCGGCCGTCACCTGCACCTGGATCGGCTTGCTCAGCGCCTGGTCGAGCTTGCGGCTGGCATTGTCGAGCATCTGCGCGGCAGCCTGGTTCTGTGCGGCGGCCTGTTGATGCAGCTGCACCGACTCACCGGGTAACGCGGGAGCGTTGGTCTTGACCCGAGCGATAGCCTCGCGCATGGCCGCTTCACGCTGTGGCAGGCTGAGCCCGCTGGGCACGGAGGCCAATGCCTTTTGATACTGCTCGGGCGTCACGCCCAAGCGCTGCATCGTTTGCTGGTTGCGTGCATTGGCGCTGGACAACACGCCATTGCCACGCGAGCGGCGCAGGGTGCCGGCTACATCGGCCTGCAGAGTGGGATCGGCCATGCCGCTGTCGAGCGTGCCGGCATAGCGCGACAGCGGATAGGCAGCCAGGGCGGTCGGGGCGGCCAAGCGCAAGCCCCAGGCACGCGCAGCAGCGAGCACGCCGCCACCGGCGGCAGTCTTGCCAGCCGTGCCAGTGGCCGGCATCACGGCGCCAGCAGCGGGCGCCCCGGCCCAGTTGGTGACATACACCGGCATCACCCCGGTGGCGTCCTGCAGGGTTTTGCCGACGGCGATGTTTTTCACGGTGTCCATGCCGCCGCCGACCATGTTGCCGAGCTGGCCCAGTGCGGCGCCGCCGGCACGACCGGCGTAATGCCCAGCAATGGTGGTGCCAGCGGCCAGCCCGATCATCTGCCCGCCGGACAGGTTCAGGTCATCGAGCAGGAATTCACCGGCGTTAGCCAGCGCCTTGTTGATCGGCTGGGACATCCGGTCCATGGTTTCGCGCAGGTTGTTGCGCACACGACCTGCCACGGCGGCGGGACTATCCCGATTTTCCTGCAGATCGCTGGCGACCACGCCGCTGGCATTGCTGATCTGTGCCTGGATCTGGCGGAACTGGCTCAGATTGTCACCCTTAAGCAGATGGTCCACGCCGCGCTGGGTATCCTGGTCGGCCTTGCCAAAGGCCTTGGACACAAAGTTCATGCGCTGCTTATCGGTGGTCAGCTTGTCGTATTGGGTCTTCATCTCGGCCAGCACATCGAGCATGTCCCGACGCGAGCCATCTTTGTTGAAGAAGCGCACGCCCGTGCTCTTGGCCGCCTCGACCATGTAGTTGCGATTGGTGAACAGTCGGGTGGTGGATTCGGCCAGGGTGGCCAGGCGCTCGGGTTGCTTCTCGAGGTTGGACAGCACTTCGACCATCGCCAGGGATTGATCAAAGCCCATGCCGCCGCGTTGGGCTGCCGGACCCACGCGGGCGAAGATGTCGGCCAGGTTCTCCAGCTCGGCGTTGCCGGCGCGCCCGGCAACGATCATTTTCTCCAGCATGGTCAACGCCTGGCCGGCCTGGGCCAGATCAAAGCCGTACGCATTGGCACCGACCAGCAGGCCGTTTGCCAACACACCTGAGTCAGCGCCACTAATGGTGGTGCCCACGTCGATGGCCTTGATGGCCTCCTTGGACGCCTCGTAGGACAGACCAGAGGCCACCAGCGTGTCAAAACCGGTAGCCAACGATTCCAGTGGGTTGCCATTCTGGCGCCCCATGGTCCAAAACGTCTGGCGCAGTTCATCCTGCTGCGCGCGGGTCATCCCGGCGGTCTGACGGGTACGCAACAGGCTGCGGTCCAGCTGCGCGCTGGAGGCAATTTCGCGGCCCACGGCAAAGCCGACGCCCAGGCTGGCCAGGCGCCCCTGCATCGAGCCCAGCGCGGACTTGATTCGGTTGATTTCCGAAACCGCTGTGCGCCCCATGATCCGGAACAAGCCGCCCTGGTCGCTGACACGGCGCAGGGCGCGCTTGAGCCGCTCACCCAGGCGGTCGGCTTCATCGCCAACGCGACGCTGCTCGCGCACGCCCTCGGCCATGCCGCGCTTGATGGCATCGCCAGCGGAAATACCGGCCTTCTTCAACACCTGCATGGACGCGGCACTTTGGGTGATGCTGCTGCGGATGGCCTTGGCCTGCTCGCCAGCGGAGCGCTTGATCCGATCGCCGGTCGTGTGAGCGGTCTTGCCCATATCGCGCAAGCCCGCCTGCGCTTCCTGGGCGGCGCGGCGACCACCCTTGCCGTCGCCGCGAATGACCAGATTGACCTTCATGTCCGTCATGGGAGCGGATGACCTTTAAGTGGACGACGGCGGGTGCCGGTGTTGACGTAGCGGGTATCACTACCGGCCGTGGCGGTAGGCTTGAACAACGCCAGGCGTGCTTCGATCTCGGCACGGGTCATGCGGCGGACTTCTTCTAGGCGGTAGCCGTGCCGGACGAGGACGTGCTCGACACGTCGCCAGTCGCCGAGCTGTCGCTCGCCGGCATCAGCTTTTTTGTGAGTTCAGTACTGGCCTTTTCCAGCACGGCCTGGTCGATTTCAGCCAGCTCGGCCTTGAGCAGGTCCAGCGTCAGCGCCTCGGCCGGAATGGCACCGAGCTGCAGCAACTGACGACGGTACAGATCCAAGGCGATACGGGCGGTGGAGCCATTGGGCTGGCTCTCCAGCGCATCGATCACATCTCCAGCGATACCGATGCGCAGGACATAGTCACGGTGGCGCTGGCCAGCGTAATACACGCCGACCGGCAGCGTGCCACTGGCGGTCAGCCCCGCCCATTTGGTGAGGGGATCATTCGACATAGTGGTTCAATGCTCCCAAGGTCAGGTCGCGGGTGGCTTCGTCATCGGTGCCGAACTTGCTACCGATCTCCATCAGCCACACCCCCGAGAAGCTCTCGCGCTTGCCACCACCATCCTGCGGCTCGATGGTGATCTTGGCGTCCAGCAAGCCCTTCCAATCCGGCTCGCCGGATTTTGGGATGGCCACTGTGCAGCGGATCTCATGCTCTTCAATGCCCTTGGCATGGCCCAGCACGCGGCCCTGCCGGTTCATCGTTTTGACCCCCTTGCGGTTGGTCTTGGAGGTGGATTCAAAGGACTTGATCTCGTACTCGGAACCGTTGAGTTCCAGCACGATCAAGCCGACGTATTTATCAGCCATGAGGGTTCCTTGTCAGAGCAGCAGGTCGATGCGGCCGGCGAATACGTGCAGGCCGTTGACCACATCGGTTGGAATCTGGGCGTTGAGCCGGTTGGGATCCTGCAGTGAGCGTTCAACGATCAAGCCTGGCGCATTAGCATCGACTTCCTCGACAATCTCCAGCTCTTCGCACTTCTTCAGCACATCCAGCAATTCGCTGCGGACCTTGGCAGCGGTACCAGCATGCAGCTTCTCGCGCGGAAAGCGCAGGCGGATGCGGTCGCGGCAGGCACGGCGCACGTAGTACAGGGTGCGGATGGTGGTCAGATCGAGCAAGGCGATATCGGTCGCCCCGGTTGCGTTTTTGGTGTAGGTGCTGATCGCCCGCACGATCTGCACGATCTCACCGGGGCCGACTTCCAGCGGGGTGACGCCGTTGGCCAGGGCGGTTTCCTGCTCACCACGGGTCAAGCGCACGGTGATCGGCGGCACCGCGATGCCGGTCAGCGCCAGGGTGTTCAGCGGTCGCGCCGGATCTTCCTCGCGGGCGATCACCGCCGCATAGGCCGATGCGATTTCTGCCGGGGTGCTGGCCGAGCCCGGGAACAAGGCCACGGTGATGGCGCCGCTGTTGAGCTGACCGGCCAAGGTCGTAGCGGCACTGAGCGTGCCGGTGCTGGCGGCCACGCCAATGCAGGCCTTCTGGTTGATGGAATCGGTGATGAAGTCGATATGGGTGCGCAGTGCGGTCAAGCTGACCTGGCTGATCCAGGCCGGCACGACCAGGTCATAGTCGGCCCCGGCCAGCACATCCAGGGCGGGTTTGATATCCGGCTCGGCCTCATCGGTGACGGCGATACCGATCAGGGTCAGATCCACATAACGATTGGCAGCGATCGCTGCGCTGGCCATGGTCTTGGCGATCTCGCCGAACTGCGCAGCAATGCCGGAAGCATCAAACACCTGTACCGGGGTCAGCGGCGTAGCCGCATCGTCGCCGGTCACCGTCAGCGGCACGATCAGACACAGGCGCTGCGCATTGGTCGGTAACGTGCGCACCGCCAGCGAGGTATTGAACTCGATGTAGACGCCCGGCTTGCGGACGCTGGCCGGGATGGTATCGAACTGGATGGTCATGCCTTGCTCCCTTTGCTGGCCTGGATGGTGGGCTTGTCGGCCGGCGTGGCGACTAGCTCGGCGACCAGCAGCTCGCCGTTGGCCAGGCGACGGCGGTAGTAAGTGGAATCGGCCACATCGGCCGGCGTGGCCTCTATGTAGGTTCGCGGGTTGTCCTCGCGCGGGACGCGCAGACCAGGGGCAGCAATGACACGGGGCACGGTGTTCTCCTAGTCGATGCGGTCAGTGGCATCGGCCACGCCGTCATCGGGTTGCAGGTAGTAGGTCAGGTCGATCCCCGACAGCGGTTCGACCGGATCGGTCGGCACGGTCCAATGCCCGCTGACGCTGAAGCTCTGGCCAATGACGCTGAGAAAATCGTTCTGGAAACGGCTGTTGATCAGGTTGTTGTAGTCTGTCGGTTGCAGTTGCCCAGCGTCGGCATGTGGGCACCAGTCAGTGAGCAGGCGCAGGCAGCCGTCCCACAGCGCGTAGGTACCCGGGCTGCCGGCCGCACCGTGGCGGGTCTCGACTTCGCCACGCGCCTGGCGTGACGCAATGACCAGGCGCACGGTGGCATCGAAGGCATAACAGCGATTGCTCTTGCGCGCGAAGCGTGCCCGGGGCTGGGTGACCAGCACCGCATGGCCAGCACGCAGCGCCTCGGCGAGCAGGTCGCCATCGTTCAGCTCGCCGCCGTAGCTGCGTAGCTCCAGCCGAGGCAATGATTGGCGCAGTGCGCCCAGGCGTTCGACGATGCTGGTTTCCAGAGTCTGCAGCATCACAGCCGCCCCAGTGTGCGACGCGAAAACATGCGCCGGTTACTCTGGATCACGGCAGTGCCGCCAGCACCATCCTCGCCCGTACCCCGTTCGGCGTCCTCATCCATGAGGGCCTTCAGGCGCTTGATCACATCCTCATAGCGCAGCCGCACGGTGCTGTCCTCGCGGCCGGCGCGGTCATACAGGTGATAGCGGGCCAGCTCCTGGATGTCGTCCGGCCACCACGGCGGTGTGGGTGCATCGGCAGGACGGAAACGCAGGTAGTACTGCGCCTCCGTTCCGGCGCGGCCGATCGCCGACTCCATCCGCGCCAGGGCATAGGTCGCTGCAGTGCGTTCGTCCTCGGGCCAGCCGGACAGATCATCGCCGCGCGCCGCCGCCTCCATCTGCGCCGCATCCAGCGGGATGAAGGTGCTCGGTACCGCCACATCGGCGATTTCCTTGCCGCCGTAGCGTGTGACCAGGTCGATGGCGAGCGGCAGCGGCAGCATTACTTGCCCTTCCCCTTTGGCGTTGTATTCGAGTCCGACTTCGACGGACCAGCATCGGGGGCCACCATCGAACCCGGAGCCGGAATGGCCTCGCTCTTGGGCAACAGCTGCACCACCAGGTTCGGCTCGGCCTGCAGCTGAGCCAGCTGCTCTGAGGTGAAACGATTCTCGGCATACGGTGTGGGCGTGGTGCTATGGACCATGCCTGCCCGGCGGAAGCCATCGATCTTGGACGTAATGACGATCATGGGAGGTCTCTGCAGTGCGCCACCGGCCGGGCCGGTGGCGCTGGGGTGGGAGTCAGTCGAGCCAGGACGGCGACAGCACTTCGGCAGTACCGGCCCATTCGTTGCCGGCGCTCTCATCCTTGACCACGATCTTGCGTGCGGCGCCTTCCAACGCCGACGGCACCACCAGCAGGCGCGGGTTGATGCCCAGCGGGCGACCACCATCGGCCTTGAATGCCTTCATCGCTGCGCGGGCGGCGGCATAGCTGTCCTTGGTCAGCGGCTGGCGCGAGGCATAGGCGAACTGCCAGAAGCCAAAGCCCGCATTGACCCGTGCGTCCACGCCATAGCGGTATTCGTCGCGCATGAACACCGCTTCGTCCTGGCCATCAATCATGGCCTTCAGGTCGTAGTCGCGGCGCTTCTGGAAGATCAGCGGCTTCAGCGCACGGCTGACATCGAGCAGGTACCAGGTCGGGCCCGTGCCGTCGCCTTCGTCATAGTTGCTGACGCTGATGGCGGTGCCAGTACCGTCGGTGTTGGGGTAGACCGGATGGTCGGTATCGAAGAAGTTCTGGCCATCGAAGCAGAGGGTGCTGGCGCCGGCCTTGAGCAGGGAGAACACCAGTTCATCGGGGTGCGCGGTCGAAGCGCGGCCCATTTCCTCGAACAGCGGGCCGTAGACGCCGACCTCATCATCTTCAATGTCCGCTCGCGGCACTGAAATGCTGCTCTCGAAGGACTTGTTGGCGATGCTGTAGCCATGCGCGGCCATGTCCTTCAGTGCGCGATCGCCGACCCACTCACGGAACTGCGGGAACTGGCCCAGCCAGCCATAGGTGGTGCTCTTGGAGCTGGACGGCACCAGGGTGGCGATCTTCTGCCAGTCGGTCGGGGTTGCCGCCTGCGCGTCCTGGAACTTGCGGCTGAAGCCGGTGAACAGCGCACTGATCAGCGGCGGGGTGATGATCTGGCCCATCAGCGGGTTTCCTTGTTGAACTGGTCGGCGGGGATGCCCAAGGCCTGGGCGACGTACTGCTCGGCCGCGTTGAGCGCCGTGCGGCGATCACCGGCTGGGGTATTCGGTGCGCCGGTATCACCGGCCACGACCGGGGCAGCACTGACGAAATCGCGGAAGCGCTGCAGGCTGCCGGCATCGCTGCAGCTGGCGCGGTGGTAGTCCGCCGTGGCAGGCGTGATCTTGCCGGCCTTCAAGGCGGCTTCGATCTCGCTATTGACGGCAGTCTCGTGCTGCGCCTTGTGGAAGTTAGCCAGCTGCTGCTCGGCATTGCTGGCGCGGGTCACCACGGCATCGTGGTCGGCGCGTGGCACGAAACGCTCCAGTGACGGCTGCTCGCTGTTCAGGGCAGTGGCCTTGATCTGAACAATGGCGGCAGCGACGGCATCATCGGACGCTTCGGCATTCAAGCCGAGCGCGCCCGTGATGGCCGCCGCCAGGGCGGTGGATCGGGTCATGGTGTTGGGCTCCTGGGAGTTGAGCGCCTGCAGGTGCAGGTTCGGGGTGTTGGTCAGCGCGGCCGACACCAGCGCGGCAATGCGGCCGCTGGCGGGGTCGTAGTCGAACACGGGGGACAGATAGCGGTAGGCGCGGCCGGCCCAGTCCTCGGCGCCGCGCGCGGTCCAGCTGACGCGGCCCCAGAGGGCGCCGTCGCGGGGCTGCAGTTCATGGATCCAGGCAGCGGCCGGGGATTGCCCGCCGTTCGGGGCGGCCAGCTGCAGGGCATGGTTCCAGTCGATGGCCAGATCGACGTTGCGCGTGACGAAGGCGGCCACCACGTTGGCGGCGGCAAGGTCATCGAAGATCCAGCGGCGGCCGTCACGGCCGGTGACCGTCGGGCCGGCGGGAATCAGCTCGACCCAGTCCGGGGGCGTGCTGTCAGCGCTGGTGGAGAGGTCGGTGTTGAGAGCGATACGGTGCATGCGGCCATGTTGGCCGCAGCACGTGGGAAGTGAGTTTCAGCTGGATGTAAGGTTTCCCCGGCGTGCTTGCCCTGTGCAGAATGAGCATGGTTCCGGCTCCATCACGCACCCATCATCGGCTGCTCAATAATGTCCATCAGGCCAACAACGGAGATGTAAAGCTATGAGCAAAAACGAAGCTAAAGAACTGCGTCTGAGCACCATGGACTCCGATGGAAACCTGCGGCCAGACAGGGTTTTTATTGAGTTCTACAGTGGTGACGAACTTGAGCAGGCAGTGATGGCGTATGACAAGGATGAAGATGGAAAAATTGACCACGTCGATAGCAGCACCGACACCGACGGGGATGGCGACGTCGATGCCGAGGATCAGGCATTGCTCATCAAGATTGCCGAGCTGTATCTCAAGCTGAAGTGGTAGTCCCAAGGCGCCCTCCCGCAACTCAGGTTAGATGGGAGGGCGCCTTGTCGTGGTCGGGTCAGTTTGATTTTGCGCATCTCCGCAGACAAATAGACTACCGCTTGGCATCTTCATTGCCCCCGAAATTCATGCGCAGCTGCACCTTGGGCGAAGCACTGCGGTGCTCGAGCACTTCCAGCACCTCGTAATCAGCCTTCAAACCATCTTTGGTCAGGCGCTGGATGCGTTTGATGCGAGCCTTGATGATGTCGTCCTTGGCGAATTGCTCCTGATTCAGGTGAACCCGGCTCAAAAATTCCTCATCAAGCACCACGGCAAAGTAGGTGTTGCCGCCGCCCTCGGTGAAGCGCCATTTGTTGCCGTCCTGGAAAGCCAGGGTGAGCACCTGCAGGGTGGCTACGTATTCATCGGTCTGCAGGGTTTCCTCTTCCGGGTTGGGTGCCTTGAAGTACGTTGCCTGGGTGCGATCGATTGAAATCAACACCTGCTTGGCTTTCTGATCGACCACTGCGACGGTGTCGATACCTTCCTTGCTCAGTGGGTCGGCGATGACGCCCTCCAGCGCTCGCCGGATCTTGTAATCCTGCAGCAGCTGCAGCACCCGCTCCTCGACATCCAGGTGCTCATCATCAACGAACAGGCGCACCACACCCTCGCTGATCGGCTCAATGCGTTTTACCCCACGCCCGCGCAGCCAGACGATGGCTTGCACCAGCCCTTTGTAGACACCCTTGCCGATGCCCAGCAGGCCGACAATCTGCACGATGCCGGTGGCCGGATGGCTGTTGGCAAAGTCCAACGCTCGTTGCCACAGCGACTGGGCCAGCTCCAGGTCGATGCCGAACGAGCCGGACTTGAACGAGGCGTGTACGTTGACCGAGACCTTGGCCTGGCTGCCATTGAAGAGCTCGTTGGCGCGCTCGACCAGATCGCCCATGGCCAGCAAGGCCGGTGCCAGGGCGCGCACGTCCATCTGGTGCTGTACCAGGGCCGGGCCGTCATATACAAGGTGGAAGCGGGCGTGCTGTGCCATATCCGTCACGTGATTGTTGCTCCGTCGCAGCGTGGTACCTACGGCGCAAAGTGTAGCAACCCGAACGGTCCCTGCTGCAATGCGTTTAAAAGCCCTTTAAATCGCCACACGCGCGCCGGGCGGGTGGTGTCTCGGACGGTGCCCGCGCCCCGGCCCCTCAACGGCCACCACGGGCCGCTCCTGCGGCCGGCCTCAGCCACCGGCCAGGTACTCGGCCAGCATGGCCAGGATGTCCGATTCGTCCTGGGTGGACAGGCCCAGGAACGGCCGGGCCGGCAGGCCCGGGTGTTCAACCTTCTTGACCACATAGGCCGGCCCCACCTGCCGGGCATTCTTTCCGCCCACGCGGCTGGCCGGCGGCCCGAAAGCCAGCGCCTGCTTGTTCCTGGGAACAATGGTCCAGGCGTCTCGCCCGAACTGATGCGCGGCGGCATACGGCACGTCGGTGCCGATGCGCACCGCATCGCCGTCCAGCTGGTAGCGGATGCTGCCCTGCAGGTGCAGGGATTCGCGCAGGGTGCCCGGGCCTTTCTTCAGGGCCAGCGTGCTGGCGGCCAGTGGCGCCCAAGGGCTGCCGCTGGGGTCCACGCCTTGGCCGAAGCGGGCCTGGGTGCTGGCGGTCATGATCTCGCCGATCTCGCCTAGTGCATCACGCAGGTCGCCCGCGCGATCGGCCAGCTGCTGCAGCTGGCGGCCAAGGTCACCCTCATCGATGACGATGTCCAGGCTGACGCCGGTCATTTGGCCCACCGCTTGATCCGGGGCCGGAACGGCGGGACACTGTGCACGCGCGGTTGTTTCCAACAGGTAACGGTTGCGAGTGCCCTGCACGCAGGCAGCGCCCGCATTATCCGGTTCGAATCCGGCGCCGCGCGCACCTTCCTTTTCATTCGATGGCCCCGTCCAGCAGGACGTAGTGGGCCTCGCGCAGGTTGTAGTTCTCTACGATGCCGGCAGTACGCAGCCAATTGGCGTTGAGCTGGGCCTTGCGCATGATCCTGTTGCGCTCGGCGCGCTGCTCCAAGTCGAAGGCCAGCTTGATGTAACGGCCATCGGCCAGCCGGTGTGCATAGACCAGGTTGCCGGCACGGCTGTCCCACAGCACCCCGCTGGCGGCATCGCTGAGCCAGCGTAGAAGGTCAATCAGTGCCTGCCGCAGCACGGCCGCATCCTCTCCCTTGGCACTGCGTAGTGCGTGATAAAGCCGCTGGTCCTCCACCGCCAGCAGCGCGGTTGGTGCAGCCTGTGCCGGCAGGCCGGTGCGGCCGGCAACAATGGCGTCGGCCACTGCCGGGCGCAGGAAGCCTACGGCCGAGACGGTGCCGCGTGGCTGTACCGCCTTGCCGGTGCCCTCGGCCTCGGTCAGCTCAGCCACCACGCGTCGCATCGTCCCGGCCCAGCCGGCGAAGCTGTCCTGCGGCCGTTGCTGCGCATCGGTCAGCACCTGGCCGCGCCAGTCCGCTGGCAGCTGCATCACCTTCTGTCCGAACCGCACCGCCGAGGGCATCGAACTGGCAGCGATACCCCCGTTGTAGTCGAAGCCGGGGTCGATGCCGGCGGTGTCCTCGGTTTCGGTCGGGGCCTGGTCGGGGCCGTCCTTGCCCGCGCGCGCCAGATCCCGCTGGGCCAAGGTGATCACCGTGCACTGGCAGCCATAGCCGTTGGGCGGGAAATGGGTGGACCACCACGGATCATCGACGGCCAGTACCTTGCCGTTCCAGGACAGGTGGTCCGGGCGTGGGTGGCGCACCGAGTCATTGTGGACGTATTGCAGGAACGGCCGGCGATGCTTGATTGCCTGAATCTGCTGCCAGCGCCCGGCCATATAGGCGCTGCGCACGTTGGTGGTGTAGATGATGCGGGTGCGCCAGTTGCGGCCGCCCTGGTACTGCCAGCCGGTGCGGGCGACAATGGCGTCGAAGTCGCGGCGGAAGTCGGCAATCGTGCCGCCTTCCAGGATGGCTCTATCGACGGCCTTACGCAGATCGTCCACCAGGTCCAGACGCGCAGCGCCCGCGACCATGAAACCGTGGGCGTGGTCCTCACGCTGCAGGTCGCGCCAGCTGGCGGTGGGCACATTGACTTTGCGCCGCCAGAATTCGGCCTGCTCGCGGAACGGCACAGTGATGGCGCTGGGGTCAGCCAAGGCCGGCCTCCTGCAGCAGATCAAAGCGGCCGGCCGCCTGGGCCGCATCCAGCGCATCGCGCATGCCAGTAGCGAAGCCGTCCAGGTCCAGCTCAGATTGCAGTGCCATCAGGCCATCGCGCACCGCATCCAGGCTATCGGCTCCCTCGACCAGCGCCCGGACCTGATCGACCCAGGCATCAGTGTGCGGACCCAGTTGCTGGTCCAATTGGTCGGTGATGGCCTGCACCAGGTCGCTCGGGGGCGCGGCTTCGGCGTTGAGGGCGCGTTGGTGATTGAGTGCCGGTGCGGTTACCAGCGCCTGCAGCAGTACCGCGTTCTGGTCCGGGTCCGGCAGCCCCAGCTTGTCGCGCACCACGCTCTGCTCGACTTGCAGGCCTAGCGGCACCAGCTTGGTCAGGGCATCGACCAGCAGCGCGGTGTTCTCCGGCTTGGGCACGATCAGCGACAGCATCGGGTAGCGCCCGGGGCCATAGTTGAGGTCGATAAATGGCCGCACCAACTGCCGTTGCAGCGTGTTGGAAAGCGCCTTGGCGTCGGCGGTGAGCAGATCCAGCCGCACCAGCTGATGCACCTGGGCCTGGGCCAGGCTGGCGCCATCATCGGCGGTCATGGTTTGGCCGATCACCGCCTTGCTGATCTGCCGATCCCACCACTCGGCTAGCCCCTTGAAAAAATCACCAGAGCCAGCAGTCTGCACCGCCTGCTGGAACTCGATGCGCATCGAGTCGGGCATTACCGCTGCGGCATCGTTGCCCAGGTTGGCCACCGCCGCGATCAGCTTGTCGATATCCTCCGGCTTGGCGCCCGGGCCGTATTTGCCCACCCGCATCGGCAGCCCAAACACATCGGCGAAGGCCATTCAGTCGCGCCAGGTCCAGGCCTTGCACATGTAAGCCACGGCCGCCAGGCGCGCCAAGCCGCCCCGGATCGGCAAGCCGCTGCGGATCTTCGGGGTGTGCACGATGAACTTGTACGGTGCCAGTGCGATGCCGTTGACCAGGTCGGCCGGATCCAGCAGGCGCAGCTCGCGGCCGGTATCGCGATCGAAGCGGAAGTGGCGCGGATCGCGTTCGGCGTAGTGATCCGGCCGCCAGGTCTTGCCGCTGCGGTCCCACAGGATTTCACCGACCGCATAGCCCTTGCCCAGCGCATCGACCAGGTGCGCCAGCAGTTCGCCGAACTCTGGCGCCTGGACCAGCTCGCGCAGCGCATCGGCCCGCTGCACATCGGCTGCGTCGTCGCTGGCGGCCTCCACCCGTACATCCAGCCCGGCCACGGCCAGCTTGCGGGTGGCCAGCACCGAGGCGTAGTGCAGGTCGCGTTCCTCCATTTCTTCGGCCAGCGTGAGGTAGTCGCGGGCATCGCCGTTAGCGGCGCTTTGCAGCACCGCCGCCAGGCGCGTGGGGGTGAGGTGATCGGCGACCGCCGGGTGCCAGGTAGAGCGGATGCTGGTCAGCCGTGGGGCGGCCAGTTCCTCGGTCAACTTGTCGTATTCGATGGGCCGGCCGTATTGGTCCAGCAGACGGGAGGTGGCCATGGTTACAGTCCTTTGGCGGTGCGCCAGCCGCCGCCACGGCGGATGGTGCGGTGCTGTGTGTCGTCACGCGGCTTGACCCGATGGAAGCCGAAGATCTCGACCTCCTGCCGACTGGCGTAGTGCATCAGCGCGATGGCGATACCGGCATCACCGTGGCGCTGGCCACCATCCTTGCCGGTGGTTTTTTTGTCGGGCAGGCGAGCTACGCCCTTGATGACCTTCAGTGCACGCAGATCGGCGAGAATGTCGCGGTCGCGAGGCACGGCGATCGTGGCGTCCTCAAAGGCGGCTTTGAGGGGTGGCATCTGCTCGCGGTACCAGCCCTCAGTAAGCATCACCAGCTCGACCTGGTCGTAACCGAATGCCTGGGCAAGGAACTCGGCCACGGCATGGCCGTTGCCACGGGCATCAATGGCCGCCTTGCGGAAGCGCGGCAGCCGGCTGATGACAAACTTACCGATCTGCTCCTGCTGCCGGTGCGGCATATTGCGCAGTTCCAGGATGAACGGTACGCGGCGGCATAGCGCCTGGTCGATCTGCGCCGGCACCTGTACGGTCAGGTCGCCACTGCGGCCGAAGTCCTGGCCGAAGACGCTGTCCAGATCCGGGTCCAGTGCTTCCAGCAACGGGGCCGCTTCCAGATCGAGCCATTGCTGGATCGTGTTGTAGCGTTCTTCATCGGAGTGTTGCTCGAAGCCGGTCGGGCAGCTGAAGCGCAGCAACGGCACGGCCGTCATACGCGCTTCGATCAATGCCGTGGTCAGCCAGGCACCGGAACCTTGTGAAGGCACAACGTCCAGCTCTTCCTCGGCGGCGTCGCTATAGAAGGCATACACATCGGCGATCCACCTGGCCTGCGCTTGGGCATCCCAGACAACCCCCTTGCGCATGCAGACGCGCCCGAACAGTCCCTGATCGACGGCCTCTTGGAAGGTGATGCGGTGAATACTGCCCTTGCGTTTGCCCGCACGGATTTCCGTGATCAGCTCATTGAACGCATTCTGGTCACCATCATGGGTGCTGATGACGCGGACCTTGCCACCCCAGATCAGCAGCGCCAAAGCTGCCTTGAGCAGTTCGTCGAGCTGGCCATGGAAGGCAGCCTCATCGATCACCACCACACCCTGCTTGCCGCGCAGGTTGGCCGGGCGGGAACTGAGCGCGACGATACGAAAACCGGAGGCAAGACGAATCGTATAGGTCTTGATCGACTTGTCTTCGTTGCCATCCTTGAAGACTTCCTCGCCTTCCTCAATCTCGCCGGCCACCTCATTGAATACGCGCGCCCACATGGCGCAGGCTTCGATGTACTCGATTGCCATGTCCATGTTGTAGCCGATGTAATAGACATTCATCCCGCCGGCTTGGCGGGACTTTGCGGCGGTCAGTACGTTGTCCGATGCTTCCGCCCAGGTGAGGCCGACACGGCGGCTCTTCTCAGCGATCTTCAGGTCGCTGCTATCGGCGACCCAGTTCTGCTGATACGGCAGCAGCACCGCATCGGTGTTGCTGTTGATCTGCCGTGCGATTGCGGCAGGCAACTCCCGCGTCAGCAGGTCAGGGCCGGTGTCAGCCATTGGCGGCCTGCAGCTTGGCCATTTCAAGCATGCCAACGACTTCGGCCGTGCTGGCATCGGCGCCCAGGTAGGTCATGGCAATGTCATCGCCGCTGGATTGGCACCGGCCTGATACCACTACGATGCAACGCTCCACCCGGAACGGAAAGCGGCCAGCGCGGATTTCGCCAGCAACATATTCCAAGCCGGCCGCAATCGTTGCGGCATGGTCGATTGTGGCAACTTTGCCCAAAGGGCGGACATTCTGGCTCATCGGACCCCCAGTATCTTTTCGCGCATATCGGCGGCGGTTTCCTTGGACAAGCCGCCGCTCTTGACTACGTTGTCCGGCTTTTCCTGCTGTTCCCGCAGAAGTGCCAGGCGGGCTTCCTCGGCGATTGCCTTGCGCAGGTTCACGCCCACCCGCTGGGTATCCATCGCATCCTTGGCGGCGCGAGCCAGCTTGCGGATCTCATCAATGGTGATGTCATCGTTGCCGTGCGCTTGAAGCGCGGCATTGGTCGCCAAGGTAGTGATGGCCTGGGCCAGCAGCGCGCCAGCCTTCTCGCCGACGCCTTCGCCCAGCTCGCCGATCACCGCGTTGCTGACCGTCTCGATCTCGCGCATGCGTGCGGTCAGCTCGGCAAACCCGCGCTCGTACCGATGCAGCGCCGACCGGGATACCTCAGCCGCCGGTTCCCCTGGGAAGGTTGCCCGCAGGTCGGCAATCAGTTCATCCAGCGTCAGCGTGCCTTCGCGCAGGCGCCGCTCGATGTGGGCTTTCTGCACGGCCGGCAGCCGGGTGATACTGGATTTGGTGCGGCGCCTGCTCATGGCATCACTTCGGGCTGGGGCGGCTGACGCCGGGGACGATGGCCTGGCCGGCAACAACATCGCCACCGCGAGCGCTCAGCGTGGCCACGACCACCCCTGGAATCGCTTCGGATAGTGCGACCAGACCCTGGTCCTGCAGCCAGGCCAGATCGGTGCGCACGTCATCGCGGGTACTGGCAACGCCCAGGAAGTGCAGGCCGGCGTGCAGCACCGAGGTGTTGGTGCGATAGCCGGGTTGCTCCTGCAGCAGCCGTAGCAAGACCAAGCGCCGGTCTTCGCGCAGGCGCTCGGCAAAGGGCATGTTCATCATTCATTCTCCAGGAGATGCTGTTGGACGGTCTGCAGCAGGCGGTTGGTGGTCTGGATCTGGCCTTCCATGGAGGACAGGCGTTCGTAAACCTGGCGGACATCGGTATGGGTCAGGGCCTGCTCGCGGTACACCTCCAGCCGCGTCACGCGGGCAACCAGGCCAACGTGGCGCCACCACAGCAAGAAGCCGATCAACAGGTTGGCCAAGCTGATCACCAGCACGACAACCAGCAGTGCCACCACCATGTCATTCATCGCGGTGCTGTTCATCGCCGTTCCACCTCATCGGCGCACGGCTGGCAACGCCGCGTGCGCGGCACCGTGCGTAGCCGCTGCCAGGGAATCGACTCGCCACAGTCCAGGCAGTCCCTGTGCTCGGGTGCAACGGCTTCCTGCTGCGCACGTCCCTGCTGGAATACTTCCCAGGCACGGGCCTCATCGGCGGCAGCACGGTCAGCGGCGTCGATCACTGGGGTGTTTCCTTCCATCGATCAGGTCATTGAGGTCGGTCGCACAACCGCCGAGGGCGCGGGCCTGCGCGCGCAGTCGGTCGGCCAGGTTGGGATCACGGCTGGCCCGTTCGGTGACCACCATGTTGGCTACCATCGCGCGGTACTCATCGCGCAGCTTGATCAGATCGTGGGTCCTGACCATTTGTGGCGGCATTCGAGGGGCGCTCATGCGGGCAGCGCTCCACCGTCAGCCCGGCGTCCAGCACGGCTGCGCAGTACCAGCGCCAGGCGGTGGCCTGCCATTCGTGCGCCGCATTGAGCAACCGCGCCATACGGCTGCGGCAGTCGTGATACTGCGCCGCTACCTGGTCGTGGTTGCCGATCAACACGATCCATTCGTCGCTTGGGGCGGCGGCCAGTGTTGGGCACGGCTGCACCAGGCTGGCCTGCAGCGGTGGGGGCGGCGGGATCGGCAGCGTCCGGGCCGGCATTACTGCGGTTCCAGTGCTGCAGGACGCCAGCACCAGCATGCTGGCCCAGTTCAGGCCGAGCGCGCCCCAGCTGCTGCAGTGCCTGGCGTTGGTCGGCGGCCCATTGGCGGATCTGTTCACGGTCTTCCTCACGGGCATGCGCCACCGCATCCAGGCGGCCGATGGCGCTGTCATAGTTCAAGGCACTTTGCACGGCGCTCTGGCGCAGCGCATCGGCGGTTTGACTCAGCTGCTGCACGTTGTCGCGCAGCTGTTGGTTCTCGCTGCGGGCCGTCTGGCCGGCATGCCAACGGTAGCCGCCGCCGAAGCCAGCCAGCCCGATGGCCAACCACAGCAGCAGGTGGGCGGCGACCTTCATGGGCACACCGCCGTGCCGGGCCAACCGGCAGCGATATAGGCCGGTTCCAGGGTCAGCAGAATGCGCCGGGGATAGCCGGTGTTCTCGGCATGGGCCGAAGGGCCACGGGCGCGAAAGCGCTCCACCTGGCGCCAGTCATTGGCATCGGCACGGCCGGCAACGGTCAAGCCACGTTCGCGCAACAGCCACGCCTCACCTCCGTTGTAGCCACGCAGGGCGAAGTTCCAACGGCTGCACTCGCTCAGCGAAGCCCAACCGATCGGCTGGACCCGGTCCAGCAACCAACGGTCGTACAACGCGGCGGCATGAATAGCCTGGACCGGATCCCATGGATCGAACTGGCCGAGCTGGGCAGCAAAGCGCTGCGACATCCAGCGGGCGGTGGCTGGCATGAACTGGGCAATACCTTGCGCGCCCACCGGGGAGCGTGCGCCGGTGCGCCATCCACTCTCCTGGTGCAATTGCGCGGCCAGTCGTGCCGGTGAGCCATTGACGCCCCACACATCGGCCACGACCTGCTCCACCCGATGCCGATGAAGCGCGGAGGCCTCGGGGATCGTCACGCGGGCAGCAGCCGGGGCCGAAGCCGCAGCGAGTGCCAACACTAACCCGATCAGTGTGGCCCGATGGCACATCCAGCGGCTCATCCGATCAGCCCTACACCGATGATGGCCGCCGCCACGATGGTGGCGCGGCGCGCTTGTGCCATGGAGCGTTCGATACCATCCAGCGTGGCCGGATCACCGCCACGGAAGAAGGCGCAATCGAAGCCGTAGCCCAGCGCACCCCCGGCGGCGATCTTGCTCACTGCCCACAGGTACGCGCCGACCTTGGCCGGATTGAGCGGCACCACGAAGGCCAACAGGATCAGACTGATGGCCACCCACAGCCATACGTAACCGATGCGGTCCAGACTGCGGGATAGAAAGGATTTCAGGGAAGACATACGCAGCTCCTGCAAAGAGGCCGGCGGCGGTCATGGCCGCCGCCGGCAATGGGCAGGGGTGCGCGACGCGCTTCAACGTTCCACCACCGTTGCCCTGCCTGCATAGCTTGCGCGGGCGTGGATGGAAGTGCGTTTCAGCTGCTTGTAAGAAAAAACCCCGCCGGAGCGGGGTAGATGGTGTCAGCGCGAAGGGCGTGGTGTGTCATCGAACCCGAACAGATCCGGTTCGGTACGACGTGCCAATGCGGTCTGCTGGGCGATGATGTCATAGATGGTCTGCAGCGCCAGACGGTAGCGCCGCACCAGCTCATGCGGCTTCATGCCCCGGCATGAGTCGGCATAGATGCGTGCATCGCGCAGGGCGCGGTGGATCACCACGCCACGCGGTAGGTAGATGATCTGTCCACCCAGGGTGTCGCACAGCTGCATCACCACCGCTTCGGCGACACGATCAATCACCGCATCCTCCATCCGCTGTTTGCGCATGGCCAAGCGCACCGCGCTGTGCATGTCCTGCAGCGTGCCATGCCATCGATAGGTGCGCGGAAGCCCAACCGCAGCCAGTGCCTTTTCCGGATCCATATCGTGATCCTCTCCGAACATATCGCTCATGGGCCACCTCGGTATTTCTGATGGGCTGCCTGGCGTTGCTGCTGCGCTTGCTCGCTGTTGATGGCGCCATAGCCCTGCTGCTGCTGGATGTAATACAACGCGTCTTCCAGCTTACGCTCATGCTCGGGTGCGGCGTTGCCGGCGGTAGCAGCCAGGTGCCGGCCGCTGCGCGCATCGGCCTCGCGCTGGCGCTCAACCGCCGCATCGGCCTTGTCGGCCAAGCCGAATACCACCGCGCGCAGATAGTTGTGGCTGTCCAGCGGCAGGCTCAGGCTTCCACGCTGGGCCAGCATCTGCTCGATGCCCGCTGCCCACTGGCCGGGTGAGGACGGACGGCGCACCCCGTTGCGTTCATCGCGGCATACTGTGCCGGTGGCGACCAGCGCCGACAGCTCCTGCAGCAGCTTGACCGCCCGCGCCAGCCGCAAGGCCGTCCTCACCGGCTTGAACAGACCAAGATAGCCCAGCGCTGCCCGGCCCAACTCGGGCGGCATATCGGCCAGCAGCGCGGCCAGCCGCTTGCCGTCGTCCTCGACAAAGAACGCCGCCAGATGGCCTTGGGCACCGCAGTCGGGGCAGGTGGCGCGCATGGTTCAGTCCTTCCTCCGGTTTGCATCGACCTGCAGCGCGGCTACCAGCCGATGCAGCTGCCCGGCGCTGAGCCATTCCAGGCGCTCCACCGCGAACATCCGCTGTGCCGTGGCACGCGCGTATTCCCAAGGCCGGCCGGCAGCGGCCAGCAGCGCTTCGACCTTGCGCAGCATTGGCACCTGGCCGGTCGTTGCCGGCTTGCCAGGGAAGGCACGTTGATAGTGCTGGGCACGTGCATCGGTGAAGCCCAGGCGCACGAATTCGGCGATGACCGCCTGGCGCTCGGCGCTGTCCATCAGCGCGGCCGAGCTCTTGCCGGTGATCCGGTGCAGGATCGCGCGATAGCACTCTTCCTCCAGTGCCAGCGCCTTCTTGGCCAGGTGGATGCGGGCCAGCTGCTGGCGGCGGGGGTCACCCGTGCGTCGCTGCTCGCGGTCAGCCATGGTCGTTCTCCTGTGCACTACGGTTCAGCCCCTGCGCAGCTACCTGCGGCCGCACTGCTTTTTCCTCAAAACGGACCAGGTGCGGGTGGACAGGGTGAGCGTGCATTACCCACGGAAAAACATCGCCGCGGAGCTGGATGTACTCCAGCGCGTCGTTCAGCTCGGCGATATCTTCATCGTAGAGACGGGGCGCGGTGACATCGAAGTAGTGCAGACCATCCATCCAGATATCCGTGGAAAAGAGTTCGATGTCACTGCGAACCGTCTTGTCGGCGATCTGCGCAGCGCGCTCAAGCACTGCAGCAGAATTTTCCGTCCTGGCCATGTCAGACCCCCGCCATGTCAAGGGTGATTGGCTGGTAGGTGCCCTTGTCGTCACGCTCATAGATGCGCACGTAGGACTTGCTGCCCACCACCTGCACGGCCTCGCCGATGGCCACCATGGCCCGTTGCCAGCGGTCATCCTCGATCTGCAGGCGGCGCAGCTGCAGCACCTGGCCGGTCCGGATGTTGCCCTGGTGATCCATGCGGAACGCATCGTTGATGATCGCGCGGATCTCCGGGGAGGCGCCTTCGGTCCATTCGACCAGGCAGGCGTCGATCAGCGCCTTGGCCGCCTGCAGGCGCTCATCGAAACGGATGCTCTCCTGGATCTGACGGATGATCTTGTAGCGGCCGTCGAAGGTCAGCAGGGTCACATTGCCCTTCTTGCCGCCGATGACCACCCGATACTGCTCGGCGCTGAGCTGGACGAAGGCCGCGATGTCGGCGTGCGCGCGCAGTTTGAATGCCGCCAGCAGGGCGTGCAGGCGCTTGGCCTCACTGGCCAGCTCCCCGACCAGTTCGTCACGGGCCTGGTCTATGGCCCGGATATTTTTCTCGGGGACCAGGTTCCCCTTGGCGTCTTGCCGGTAGCCGGCGGGAATGAGGGTGGTAGGCATGCGGTGGCTCTCCATTTTGTGATCTGTTGGTGAACTTTGGTGCTATTCCAGTGGCCCCGATTCACGGGCGAAGCGCTCCCACAGCAGGTCGCGGTAACGCTCGCCCAGCCAGGGCGGCAGTTCGTCGTCATCGTCATCGGTGGGCGGCGGCGGCGGGGTACCGTTCATGGGAGGTTTCCTTTGCGCTGGGGTTGCTGGCGTGGGCTGGCGGCCCCGGTGAGCGTCTGCACAGCCAGTTCGATGATCTGCAGCGCATCACGGCATTGGCCTTGGCGCAGATCGTTGATGGCCGTTTCCAGGTGGCCGATCGCCTTGCGCTGTAGGCGCTCGGTTTCCAGGCATTGGGAAGATTCCTCAACCATGACTGGCCTCCTGCGTGGGTGCGGCGGTCTCGAACCATTCCAGCTGCACACCGTGGTAGGGTGCGGCGATTACCCGGATGCAGCCGTCACGCCCGGGAACGCGCTTATGCAGCGCGCCACGCACAAAGCTGGGCGGCCGGGTGATCACCAGCACCGCTTTGCGCTCGGTGCCGGCGCCTGCGTGGTAGCAGGAGGTGATCGATACCCCGGCCGCTTCCAGGCGTTCGGCGGCCGCAGCGGCCAGGTACAGGCTGTCGGAGGTCTTCATTCCACACCGCCCAGCTCGCGCCAGGCCGAGCGCACATCGTCGCCACACACCGCGCGCGATTCGGCGGCGGCATACATGCTGCCCAGCCGCAGCACCTTGGTCAGGATGCGCAGGCCACCGGGCTTGCTGGCGATCTCGGTCAGCTGCACACGGCACTTGGCTTCACTGATGCGCCAGGCACCCAGCAGTGCATCGATGTCGGCGGGGGTGGACTTGATCAGGCGCACCTTCTTGCCCACCCGGGAATACAGCCGGTCCAGGTAAGCCGCGCGATTGCCGCCGGTCATGCGTGCATAGACTTCCTCATTGCCCACCAAGGCGATGCCGATCCCGGTGGCGTCGTGGATGCTGCGGATCTGATCCAGCGCCGCAACCGACAGGTGTTGCGCTTCGTCAATCACCAGCAGCCCTTCGGTGCTGGTGATCTTGCGCACGATGGCCCGGTGCAGCGTGGCGGCACCGCTGGAACTGACCACCGTGTTCACTGCCTCGGCAATTTCCTGCAGCGCTGTGACCACGCTGGCGCTGGCCGGCGTCATGGTGGCCACGAACACGTTGGGGGCGGTCTGCGCATAACGGCGGATCGAGCTGGTCTTGCCCAGCCCGGCGCCACCGTAGATCACCGCGATATCGCCGGCCACCTGGGCATAGCGCATCGCCGCGATCACCCGCTGGCTGCTGGGTGTGTCTACATAGCCAGGCGCGGCAGGCATAGCATCGGCATGCGCCCGTGCGGCCGCTGTGGTTTCGATCCAGCGCAGCACCTTGGCTTCAACCGCATCGTTATCGCCGGGATACTGGCCGTTGATCCATTGGCTGATCACAGTGCCGGACAGGCCGACCTGCTTGGCGATCAGCGCTTGGGTCAAGCGCTTGTCCGCGTCCATCAGACCGCGCAGCTGATCGCGCACCGCGATGCTGGGCTCATTACTGGTATGCAGCTGGGTGACGGTGGCATTCATTCGGTGGATTCCCTGGTGGTGGGTGGGTTACAGGCGGTCGGCCAACTGCTTGCGCTGCAGGCGTTCCATGAAATCGTTGAGGCTGGATTCGCGGGCGTCGTCGGTACCGGTGCTGGCCAGTTGCTCGCGTTGGGCGTCGCGGACCGGGTCGGCGACGCGTTGGAAGTTGCCGGCGACCACCTTCTGCCCACGCTTGCGGGTAGGTTTTTCCGGCAGCGGTGCGCCGAGTGCGGACTGGTACAGGTGCGTGCGCTCGATTTCGCTCATGCGCACCTCGGCGTCGGCCACTTGCTTCTGCGCCTTGATCCGGCGCTGTTTGAACTTGCCGTGTTCGCGCGCGGCGGTGGTGTCGTTGAATGCCACCGTGGCCTGGTGCTGGGCGGTGAACAGATAGCGTCCATCCAAGCTGTACACATGCACGTCACCGGCGAGGTTGTCCGGGTCGAAATGCACGGCCAGCTTTTGCCCCGCGTGCTGCGGCAGGTGTTCGCACCAATAGCGGTGCCGGCCGTGAGGGCCGCGCCCGGCCCCCAGCGCCAGAAAGCCACTGCGCGCTTCGGCGCGGACCACTTCGCGGCTCATCAACAGCAACCGGCGCTGGCTATCCGACAGCACGCGCGAGGGGCGCTCGGCCTGTGCCGCCTCCCACGCCTGGTCAAAACTCAACACGCCCCGGCAGGCTTGCGTGCGGCGCTGCAACTTGGCGTTGTGGCGGGCGATCTCCAGCGCCAGCACCTCGCGCAGCTCGGCGACATCGATAGCGGTGGCCTTGCTGTAGCCGCGCTCGATGAAGCGCGGATGCGTCGCCACTTCGCTGTGCAGGCCGCCGATGCCGAAAGCACGCTCAATCGGCTTGGCGCCCGGGTTGCCGGTTTCCTTGTCGGGATTGGTGAAATGCGGGGTCATGCCCAGCATCAGCAGCAGGCCCAGGCCATCCTCGGGATCGGCCTTGAAGCGATGGCGCCCAGCGGCACCGGCCGTCATCAGCTTGTTGGCTGCCACCCGGGTGTTGTCCACCCACACATCGCGCGGCGCGCAGACCCCGGTCAGGTCGTAGGTGGCCAGGCGGAACAGATCAGTGTTCTCGGTCTTGGCGACCCGGTGCGCCAGAATTCGGCGTGTGCGCAGATCCTGCCAGACCCAGGCGGTGGCCGTGTTGATGACCTCGCCGTCCTCGAAGCGCACCCACAGTCGGTCGAACTTCAGGCCATCACCGTTGACCGCCTCGCCGGCACCGAACACGCCGGCATCACGTTGTTGCGGGGGCAGCAGGCGTGCAGCTGCCTCGGGGCCTTCGCGCAGCAGCACCTGGGTGGTACGGTGGACCTCGCGCTCCATACGCCGCTCCAGCGTATCGGAGCTAGGAATCGCCCAGCCCTGGGCCTGCGCCATTTCCACCGCACGGGCATAGGTGCTGGCATGGCTGGGCCGCGCGCGGGTCAGATAGTGCCCCTTGTACCAATCCCATAGCTGCGGGGCGCAATCGGCGAAGAGGATATTGCCGACATACTTTGGTAGCAGCAGCACCAGCCATGCCTCATGCGGTGCGCCGCTGACCAGCGCCGCCCAGTTACGCAGGCTCTTGGCACTGCTGTTGGGTACGCCCTCGCGCTGCCGCTGCGCCGCGATCTGGGCACGGGCTTGCACCAACGGCAAACCATTGGCGTGCAGCGCCTCGACCGCGCGCAACGCTGTCAGCCGGCATTGGGCTTCGGATTTCAGGGTGTCGCTGGCAGCTTCAAAGCGCAGCCAAGCAGCAGCGATGCGCTCATCAGACCAGGCAGGCCCTCGGGACGAGGTCTGCGCCGGCTCCACTTTGGGGGCATGACGCAGCAATACGGCCGCCTGCACGTCAGCAGGCAACGCGGCGCTGGCGAAAAAGCGTTTCTGGCCGCCCCGCATTGAGCGGGCTTCAAATGGCCAGCTTTCCTTATTTGCACGCATTTCGATGGCGCGTTTGGTGACGTTCAAGGCACAGGCAATCTCAGCCAGATCAAAGGATTTCGGTATATGGGCAACGTCAGCCATCACCTCACCCTCCGACGAAGATCACGCAGCTGCTTGAGTCGCGCGGCCGCGCTGTCCACTTCCTGGCTGACACGTCCGATCTCGGCATCCAAGGTCTCCGCGCCGACCAGGAACCGTCCACCGCGCACGCCCACCAACCACTGGGTCAGCAGCGTGCTGCTGCAGACCGATTCGAGCACTGGTGTCAGCCAGAACGGAACGTTGAATTCCTCGCGCGACTCGGCCGTATAGCCATCCAGCATCGCTTTAGACACATCCTTGCCGGTCAGCCGGCTGGCCTGACTGGCGACCTCGTAGCGATCCAAGCCGGCAGCAGCCGCGATCGACAGCATGTCGCCGACTAGGCCACTGACGCCCTGGCGGTAGTCCATCGTCCCGGCCACCGGCGCGGCGGCGCGCGGGATGGCGAACAGATCCCCGGTCAGGGCATCCCCATTGGTAACGGTCCTACTGCGGCGGCTCATCGGCGGCACCCAGCAGTGACCACTGCGGCCTGAGCCCCCAAGGCTGGGGCAACCGCTGCTAGCCGGGCTCGGTACTCTGGAAGTGAAAGGGCCAGTTGAATGAGCTGGTCTACTTCATGCTCCAAGCCCTCTCGCACGTCATCAGGAAGCGCCGGGCCGACGGCCGGCCAGGTGTAGATAGATGCGGTGGTCATTGGCCACCCGCCTTTTGCGGATTGCGAACCAGGCGCAGCCTGCTAGGCTGGGCGCCAGCAGGAAGAAGGGCCTTCTGACCGCGTTTGCGGTTGGACTTGCCGTCCGAGCCATAGCGGCTGGGCCAGATGTCGGTGGCGCTGATACCCAGCGCTTCGGCGATGATGGCCTCAGCCAAGGGGTACGGGCGGTGCAGCGCCTTGGCGAGGCTGTTTGGATTGCTGTAACCGTTGAGCAGGCTGAGCTGGCGCAGGGAGTAGCCCTTCATGCGCAGCGCCGCCCCTACTTCGGCCGGATGCCAGTCCTTGAGGCTGGTTTTTTTAAGTGCCTGTAATGCCGTCACGTTGCTAGGTATCCGTTGGCGGTGTCTACGAGGCAGATATTACGCACACATGTGCGTAAGGCAAGCCATTTCGTGCGTCGCACTAAAGCGATGTGCACTCAAAGCTGCGTGTAGAGGATTTATGCTTTTAGATCAGACAGTTACCGGAAGTTCGACGCGCCAAAGCTACGTCGGACTTAACGTCGCACTTCGGAGGCCCTAAGTGCGACGTGATGTCTATGGCACCTTGGGCGAACGAGTGGCACACATTCGTGCATCTTTTTCGCAGCGGGCCTTTGCCGAAGAACTTGGCGTTCCGCTACGGACGTATCAGACATATGAGAAAAACCAGCGCGAGCCGGACATGCGCTTGCTTGCCGGACTTTTTCAGCGTGGCTGGAACCTCAATTGGGTGCTGTTTGGTGAGGGGCCAGACCGCTTGGATGCGCATCAGAAAAGCCCCAACCCATTGTCAGGAAAGGATTCTCAGGCCCTGAGACCTGACGACCTTACGATGGCCGTGACGCTTGCCCAGGAAGCCCTAGACGGTCGAACGTTGCCGCCCGACAAGTACGGGAAGCTGGTCACGCTGATCTACGACGCCCTGGTCAACGGCCTGCCGAGCGCACAGGTGCTTGCGTTCGCCCAGCCCGCCGCTCGCGGGCTTCGTGAAGGAGAGTCGGATGGAGAGTCGTCGTCAGTGGGTGGATCAGGTCAAGGAACTGCTCGCCGGGGCTGAAAAGCAGCGCGGGGCCGCTTTTTCCAGCCTGGATGCCTTGAAAGGCAGTATTGACGGCGCCTTGAGGGCAGTGGAGCAAGGCAGCCAAGGAAAGGCCCGAGCCGATACAACTTCCATTCCGCCCCCTATTCGGCGGCGCCATCTGTTGGCGCAAATCAACCTGAAAGGTAGGCGCTACGGGCTGTGCGACGAAATTCAGGCGTTCGTTTACGCTGCTGGACGCCAAGTCGCTCAGGAGCTCGGCACCGACCAGCTCGAAGCCCTTAACACGTGGCTGGACCGCTGGGCCGAAGCCGGCGACATGTCCTGCACGACCCCTTACGAGATTTAGCCAGTTCAGGCACGAAGGCCAAGCCCAGCACGGGTTTGGCCATCCTCAGGCGCGCTTCTTGCTTGCTTAAAAGGATGCTCAAACGGTTGTTGATCATCCCGCCGACTTTGCAACTCATGTGCCGTATTTCTCGGTTCAGAGCCGACTTTGCAAATCAAACCAGTTGCGGTGGCGGAGGAACCATCTTGGCCGAAGAGCCTGTGTTTATTGGGTTCTTCCCACGCTGTTCCGGTTTTTTTCGGCTTGTCCCATATCTATCAATCCTAGTGTCCCCCCACATGCAGCAGGGCGCGGAACACCTGTCTGCCACGGGAGATGTCGCCAAGGGCATCGCGGTGTGCCTGCTGACCGTCAGCGGGTGCGGGAGGGCCGGCCGCAGACAGGGTGTCGGGAGGCGGATCGGGCGGCGGGTCGGACGTCACGGCGGTGCTCCCGTCGGCGCTGGGGCGATGCTGGCAGTGGCTGTGTCCTGCGTGCCGAAGGCCGCGAGGCTGAGCACGCCGTTGTGCAACGCAAGCTGTGCCTGTCGACCATCGCCCTCCAGCTGGAACTGGACGCTGCGGCCATCCTGACCCAGCCGGCCGTTCCGGGGCGGGTGGCTGGCAAGGAAACGCTGCGCAGCGGCCAGGTAGGCCTCGCTGGCGTCCGGGCTGACGGCCAGCTCCACGCCAGGCGTGCGCGACTGCGCGGCCGTCTGCTGCAGCGCCAGGCTGATGCGCGGAAACCCTATCTGGCGACCGCCGGCCATGTGGCTGGCCAGCGCCTGTGCTACCTGCTGCGGCGACGGCAGCGTTGCGATGGGGATACCGTCCAGTGCACCAAACAACGTGGGCAGCAGCGACTGCAAGGCCACCGTGGTGTTCTGCTGGCGCGCGTCGGCCGTTTCTCCCGCAGCCGCGGACTGCATGTAGAAACGGTAGTAGTCGCAGAATTCCAACGGATGCTGCGCCTGCGCCACGGCGAAGCTGGCGGCCTCCTGCGGCGTCACGGCAGGCTGTGCCGCAGCCGGCGGCGTGGCCACCAGCTGGAACAGCGCCAGCCGCTCATCGAACCCCAGCCCCTGCAGCAGCGGGGCGTCCGCCACGCCCAGTTCGCCGGGCAGCGCCGACGCCGCGCCGAGCTGGGCCGTGGTGACCAGGCCGTTGTCAACGAGCACGTGCTGCACCTGCAAGGCCAGCACCTGACGGGTGTCGCCGGCTTCGGCCGCCGCCAGCGCGGCCAATCCATCGCTGCCCAGGCTGAAGAGTTTTACCGGGCTTACCTGCAGGCCTATCTGCGGCAGCCAGGCCATCGGGGTGTCATGCCGGCCCTGCTGGATCGCATCCAGCAGCTGGCTTTCATCATCGAACTGATAACGGTGGAGCGGCGTGCGGATGGCCCAGTCAAGCCATTGCATCCCGCCATCGATGAAGGACAGCGCCTGCTGGCACAGGCTGGACAGCATGCGCGGCAACGCGACAGAGCGCTCGGCGACGAACAAGGTCATGGGGAGTTCTCCTGTAGGGCTCAGCCGGCCGGAAAGCCCTTGAGCACGGATGCAGCAGCGGTGCCGATGCGGGTGAAATCCTCGGTGGCGCCCTGCATCATCGTTTGTGCCTGGGTGAGCACCTTGGCGTACTTGTCATCGCCGGTGGCCAGGTACTGCGCCATGGCGACACCGGCGGCCGTGGTAGCGATGGTGGATACATTGCGCAGGGCATCGGTGGCGTCCTGCACCGCGATGGCGGTCGATTGGGCGACCGATTGGTAGGCCTTTCCCGCGCCACTGGTCAGCACGACCTGCGGGCTCATCGTCGCGATCTGCACCTGGTTGATGACGTCGATGACCTGGGCGTTGACGTTGCTGGGATCCATGACAACTCCTTGGAATGCACGCGTGGCGGCGCGCAGGGCTTACGTGGCCGCGTCGGTGCCCGCCGGCGGCGTGGTCGGTGCGGGAGCCGGGGTGGGAACCGGCACCGGTGCCGGGTCGGGCGACGGATCGGGCGATGGATCAGCACGGGTGGCCGGCGCCTGCGCAGCCGTGGCAGCCGCGGCCAGCCGCTGCAGGTCGGCGGTCGCCGTTGCTGCATCGCTGCTTGCGCCTTGCGACTGCGCTTTGAGAACGTCGATGGCCGTGGTTGCTTCTGCGGTGGCCGCAGCGATCAATGCCGCAGGTGACATCGGCGCCGGCGGCGGGCTCGGCAGCGGCAGTACGACCGGCGGCGGGCCGGGGGGCACCGGCGGGGGAGCGGGCGGCATCGGGAACGGGGCGGAGATCATCTTGGCGCACGCGGCGGTGATCGCGGCGGCATTGACCATGCCTGCACTCTGCTGCCGATTGACGGCGTTGTGCATGGCAGTTCCCAGTGTCTCCAGCAGTACAACGTCGAGCATGCCAAATGATTGGCCTGGCGCCTGCCCGGCGGTCAGCGTCACCACGCTGCTGATGCTGTCCACCAGCTGGCTGTTCACGGTGCTGTCGTCGGTCATGATGTAACGGCTCCCTTCTGGATGATCAAGGCAAGGACCTGGGCGAGCGATGCGCCTGCCAGCACCTGGCCGCGTTGCTGGTGGGCGACAGCGTTCTGCATGGCCAGGCCCAGCGTGTCCGAAGCGACCAGATAGGTTGCCGACATCGCAAAGGACGGGGCCAGGGCAATTGCCATCGCCGAGCCTGCGGCGGTTGTCTGCAACAGGCTGGCGATGGCGGGGGAACTACTCATGCGCGGGGGCGCCTGTCACGTCGGGCGCTGCGGTGGGCCACAGGCGCACCCGCGGCCGGGTGGGTCACCGCAGGCCCAGTACTTCCCGGGTAGCAACACCAGCCGAGGCGGTGTCGATGGAGTACAGGGTTGAAACGCCCTGGGTGGTGGACGCCTGCATCGTCACGTAGGACTGCTGCTGGTTGTTGGTGGCGTTGTGCGCTGCGTTGGACAACGCCTGGCTCGTCGCCACGAACAGGTTGCCCATCGCGATCGCCGGCGAATCGCCCAGGACCTTGGTGTTGACCTGCGAAACCGAATCGGTGATCTGGCTGTTGACGGCGGTTGGAAATGCCATGGTAGTGACTCCTCAACTGTGGGTGGAGCGGCATGGAGATCGGCGACGGCCGGGGTCAGCCGCCAAGGATCTTCCGGGTGGCGGCGCCAGTGGCGCCGGTATCGAGCGAGTAGAGCAATGAAACGCCCATCGTGGTCGCGGCCTGGGCGGTGACGTACATCTGCTGCTGCGCCATCGTTGCGTTGTGGGCGGCGTTGGCCAGGGCCTGTGCCGTGGCCTGGTAGAGGTTGCCCATGGCGGTGGCGGGCGCGATGCCCAGTACCAACACGTTGGCCTGCGAAACCGTGTCGGTGATCTGGTCATTGACGGCGGTGGGGAATGCCATTGCTCAACTCCTTGAACGTCGTCGCGGTGTTACGCGCCCAGAATCTGCTTCGTCGCCACGCCGGTGATGGCGGTATCCAGCGAATAGAGCGTGGCCACGCCCATGGTGGTGGCGGCCTGGGCGGTGACGTAGGACTGCTGCTGGGCATTGGTGGCGTTATGTGCCGCGTTGGCCAGCGCCTGGGCGGTGGCCTGGTACAGGTTGCCCATGGCGATGGCGGGCGCATCGCCAAGCACCTTGGTGTTGGCCTGGGTAACCGAATCGGTGATCTGGTCGTTGACGGAGGTCGGGAATGCCATGTCGATATCCTTGTCGGGCGTGGATCAGGGAGGGGATCAGTTACCGAGGCCGCGGACCCGCGTACTCAGGATGTCCTTGGTGGCCACCCCGGTGGTGGCCGTGTCGATGGAGTACAGCGTGGCCACGCCCATGGTGGTGGCAGACTGCGCTGTCACGTAGGACTGTTGCTGCGCGTTGGTGGCGTTGTGGGCGGCGTTCGCCAGCGCTTGGGCGGTGGCCTGGTACAGGTTGCCCATCGCCACGGCCGGGCCGTCGCCGAGCACTTTGGTGTTGACCTGGGTGACCGAATCGGTGATCTGTGGACCGGCCAGACTTCCGTAGACATTCATGAGCCGCTTTGCGCGTAGCGCCGCTCAAACTCTACAGGGGCTAGGTTGCCAGCGAAACCATGCCGGCGAATTGGGTTGTAGAACATCTCGATGTA